>Ga0185299_10002430_pt1 | contig 28667 bp, 27 predicted proteins | sample PaiPotPPA55metaG_FD_128002 | JGI IMG/M metagenome (GOLD analysis project Ga0185299, IMG submission 128002) | Iron sulfur acid spring bacterial and archeal communities from Banff, Canada, to study Microbial Dark Matter (Phase II) - Paint Pots PPA... ...
CGCCGAAGATGTGGCCAAGAAAATTCGCATCGAGCTCGAAATGCGCGGCCTGCACAAAGAACCGGTGGGCATCGACATCATCGAATTGCCCGTCCTCTTTGCTTTGCAGAAAGAAGGGATCAAAGTCGTCGATGGGCAGGCGCTCATGTCGGAGGCGCGCCTCATCAAGACACGCGACGAGATCAGCTTGCTCAACCACTCCGCCATGATGGTCGATGCCGCGTATGACGAACTCTATCGCGCCATGAAGCCGGGCATGAGCGAGAACCAGGCCGTGGGCCTAGTGAGCAAGGTGCTCTACGATCTCGGTTCCGAGTACGTGGAAGCTGTGAATGCAATTTCAGGAGAGCGTTGCAATCCTCATCCGCACGTTTTTTCAGATCGCGTGCTTCGTCCCGGAGACCCCGTGTATTACGACATTCTCCACTCCTACATGGGATACCGCACCTGCTACTACCGCTGCTTCACCGTCGGATACGCCTCGCACGCGATGAACGACGCCTATAAGCGGTGCAGGGAATACCTTGACGCGGCGATTGAACTCGTGCGCCCGGGACGTACCACAGCCGAGATTGCGTCAGTGTGGCCGAAAGCGCAGGAGTTCGGGTTTCCTAACGAAGAAGCGGCCTTCGCGCTGCAGTATGGACACGGGATTGGCCTCGCCATCTGGGAGAAGCCAGTGATCAGCCGCCTCGTTTCGCTCGAACATTCCTGCGAAATCAAGCCGGGGATGGTGTTCGCTCTCGAAACTTTCTGGCCCTCGACCGATGGCTGGAGCGCCGCTCGCATCGAAGAAGAAATCGTCGTCACCGAAACTGGCCACGAAGTTATCACGCGCTTTCCGGCCGAGGAGCTTCTGGTTGCGGGGAGGCACTATTTCACAGTGGATGGTCCTCTTCCCGCGATTCGAGAAACGGAATCCAAACCGAGCACGCGCGTGCGCGAGATGATCGAAGCAAGCTCCCGGCAGGAACGAGTTGGCGTAGGCGACTGAGAAACATTACTGTGCTTGCCGCGTCTCAGCCGGGCGAGGACGCCCGGCACTCCACCGGCAAATCTTGATCGATAACAGAGTTATCTGACTAGAGTTATCTAACCATGGCGATCAGCGTCGTTATGCCCGCGCTCGAAATGGCCCAGGAAACTGGGAAGCTCATTTCGTGGCTAAAAAAGGAAGGCGAGTCCGTCGCCAAGGGCGAGCCACTGCTCGAGATCGAAACCGACAAAGCGGTGATGGAGATCGAATCGCCCGGCGACGGCGTCCTTGCCGGCGTCAAGATCGAAGCTGGAGCCGAAGTGCCGGTAGGTCGAACCATCGCTTGGATCGTGCGTCCCGGAGAAGTTCCTCCGGCGGATGAAGTTGCCGTCGAATCGGGAAGAAAGATCACCGCGGTTCCCGCGGCCTCTGCGATCTCAACAGCGGCATCGGCAAATCAATCGGCGACTTCAGCGCAATCCGCAGCGCCGTCAGCACCGCAAGCCGTTAAGATTTCCCCCAAAGCGCGACGTCTCGCCAGCGAACGCGGCGTCAATCTCGCCGACGTCCGCGGCTCTGGCGCCGGAGGAGAAATCCTTGCTTCCGACATTCTAGCCGCCGCGGGATCCAAGGCCGTGCCGGCACCCCCCACAGTTGATGCCGGTAGCTCCATCTCCCGTCTGATGGCGGAGCGCACCACGCAGAGCTGGACGACCGTCCCCCATTTCTTTGTTACGCGCGAGGTGGATGCAGGCGCTCTGAACGAGGCCCGGCAGAAGCTCGGGCCCCAGATTCTCGGGACTAAGACTGAAAAATCCCGCGGACTGAAACTCACGCACACCGACCTACTGGTAGCGCTGGCGGCTCGCGTCCTCCTGAAGCACCCGCGCGTGAACGCAAGCTGGACCCGCGAAGGCGTTCGCACCAATCCTGAGATCAATATCGGAATAGCGATGGCAGTGGACGACGGAGTGGTCGCGCCAGTCATTCAAAATGCCGCCAACTCGACGCTGGCCCAGATCGCGGTGCAGCGCCGCGACCTTACGGAACGGGCGCGCGGCGGCAAGTTGCGTCCGGCCGACATCGCTGGTGGCACCTTCACGATCAGCAATCTCGGCATGTTCGGGGTAGACGCGTTCACCGCGATTATCATTCCGCCTCAGGCCGCGATTCTTGCCGTCGGACGTATCGCGGACCGCATCGTACCGGTCGGTGTCGGCCCTGAAGCTCACCCCGGTGTCCGTCCCATGATGACCTTGACGCTTTCAAGCGATCATCGCGTCGTAGATGGCGCGCGGGCAGCCGAGTTTCTACGGGACTTGGCTGAGGCTATCCTCAATCCGCACCGATCGCTTAGCTGACCGCGCCGCCTGATCTGAGTTAAAATCACCCGCTGGCATTCCTGCGTGGGGGTCTTAAATGTTCACAGAACTGTGTCAATGCTTTGTGGGGCGGACGAGAATTGTCTGCCTGGGGATTTTTCTGGCTATCTTTTTCGCTGTCTCTGCATTCGGACAAGATCCACCATCAAACCTCAGCGGCCAGGTCTTGACGCCGTCGCCAACTGCGGAAACGGATTCCACGCGAGCCCCGCTGGTCCTAACGCTGCAGGATGCCCTCGCCCGCGCCAAAGCTAACGACCCGCAGTTTCGTGCCGCTCTCACCGAACTGGGGATCGCTCATCAGGACACAGTGCAAAGCCGCGCGCAACTGCTGCCGAACGTCAACTACAACATGCAGTACATCTACACGCAGGGCAACGGCACCCCCACCGGACGCTTCCTGGCCAACAATGGCGTCCATGAATACATTGCGCAGGGCAACGTTCATCAGGCGCTTTCGCCGGGAATGTTCGCGGAATATCGAAAGACCGCAGCGGCCGAGGCGCTGGCGCGCGCCAAATCGGAAATTGCTACACGCGGTCTGGTCGTCACAGTCGTGCAGGCTTACTACGGATACGTCGTGGCGCAGCGCAAGTATGCAACCGCGCAGAAGGCGGCTTCGGAAGCGGACCACTTTCTCGGGATCAGCCAAAAGCTGCAGAACGGCGGCGAGGTCGCGCGTTCCGACGTGATCAAAGCGCAAATTCAGAATAACCAGACGCAGCGCGAGTTGCAGGATGCTCTTCTGGCGATGAACAAGACCCGCCTCGATCTTGCCGTGCTGCTCTTTCCAAATTTCGACGAAAACTTCTCGGTGGTGGATGACTTGCGTCTGCCCGAACCGTTACCGAGTTTCGTCGAAGTGCAGGCCGCCGCAACCAAGAACAACCCGACAATTCGGGTTGCGCTGGCCACCTTGCGGCAAAGCAACCAGGAAGTGAGCGTCGCGTGGACAGCCATGCTGCCCTCCATAACCCTCGATTATTTTTATGGCATTGACGCCAATCAGTTCGCGGTCCGCGATCGAAATGGATTCCGCAACCTCGGGTACGGGGCGACTGCGACCCTGCAATTGCCTATATGGAACTGGGGAGCTGGTGCCAGCAAGATAAAACAAGCGAATTTAAAGCGGCAGCTGGCCAATGTCGAATTGAGCTTCGCGCAGCGCCGCCTGCTGGCCGATCTGCGGTCGTTTTATGAGGAAACCGGGACGTTGCGCGCGCAGCTCGAATTGCTAAGTCAAACCGCGGAATTGGCCTCTGACAGTCTGCGTCTGACTACTTTGCGCTATCAGGCCGGAGAAGCCACGGTTCTTGAGGTGGTGGATGCTCAAAATACTCTAACGCAGGCCCGCAATGCGTATGATGATGGACAGGTTCGTTTCCAGGTCGCCCTCGCAAACCTGCAAACGCTGACGGGGAGATTCTAGAAAGATAATGATCCAGGCCGGGAACGAACTCTTGCGTCACGCCTCCAGTATCTCGCCGAACTGCCACCGGGTTCGGAGTCAATCGCTCGCCGGCATTTGCCTGCGCGCTGCGCGGCTACGCATCACCTCTAGCCTTTCGCTGGCCCCAATCATTCTTATTATTGCGTCAGGGCTGGGCTGCTCCTCCGAGAAGCCGGCGGAGCCGACGGTTAGCGTTCAGGTGGTTCCGGTCAAGAAGACGACCATCGAACAGACGGTGACGTCCGAAGCCGTACTGTTCCCGCTCGCACAGTCGGCGATTGTTCCCAAGATCAGCGCTCCGATTAAAGCGTTCTATGTTAATCGTGGCAGCAAGGTTCATGCCGGACAGTTGCTCGCCACATTAGAGAATCGCGACTTGGCCGCCGCTGCTCAAGACAACCAGGGATCCTATGATCAGGCACAGGCCGCTTATGCGATCGCAACCGCCTCCACTTTGCCGGAAGAGATCCAGAAGGCGCAAGGTGATGCACAGGCGGCGAAGGTGGCGCTGGAGGCCGAGCAAAAGCTTTACGACAGCCGTCAGGATCTCTATAAGCAAGGCGCGCTCCCTCGCAAGGACCTCGATCAGGCCGCTGTCGCTCTGACTCAGGCAAAAAATCAGTACGAACTTGCGCAGCGCCATCTCGATGCGCTGATGGCCGTGAGCAAGCAGCAGGAACTCAAATCCGCTGCCGGCCAGTTGCAATCGGCGAAAGGCAAGTATCTTGGAGCCGCGGCGCAGTTGAGTTACTCGGAAATCCGCAGCCCGATCAACGGCGTCGTCACCGACCGTTCCTTGTATCCGGGAGAAATGGCCGCTGCCGGAACGCCGTTGCTCACCGTTATGGACACAAGCTCGGTGATTGCCCGTGCTCATATTCCGCAGGATCAGGCAGCATTACTGAAGGTCGGCGACAAAGCCACGATTACTGTTCCTGGCGAAGAAGATCCCATCGAAGGGAAAGTGACCGTCGTCAGCCCGGCTCTTGATCCCAACAGCACGACCGTCGAAGTCTGGGTTAAGGCAGATAATCCGAAGGGACGTTTGCGACCTGGAACGAGCGTGCAGATTTCCATGCTGTCGCGTTCGGTGCCGAACTCGCTTGTTATTCCTGCTGCAGCGGTCCTGACAGCTCCGGATGGAGGCAAGTACGTGATGGTCGCGGGCTCCGACAATAAAGCGCACCAGAAGACGGTGAAGACCGGAATCCGGCAAGGCGATCAGGTGCAGATTCTCGAAGGCCTTGCTGAAGGCGAACGCGTGATCACGTCCGGCGCCTACGGACTGCCCGACAATACTAAGATTCGCATCGAAGCTGCGCCAGAGCCCGACAAGAGTGAGTCCGACAAGAGCGAGCGGCCATCTGCAGGAAAAGAGCCCGAGAAGGATGGCAAGTAGCGCGATGGCTGCCAGCACTGAGCAGCAAGATATTTTTCGAACGCAAACCAAATTTGACGAGGTACTCGCGGCATGACTACAAAGAGGAATACGGTCCTGAAAACAGCGCTCCGGCAAAAGGCCCAGTTGATGTCTGGTTCGGAGATTGAACGCACGCTGGTACGGCTCGCTCACGAAATCCTGGAGAAAAACGGTGGTGTCGACGACTTGGGCCTGGTCGGAATCCGCCGTCGCGGAGTTCCCATCGCCGAGCGGCTGGGCAAAATGATTCATCAGGTCGAAAAAAAGAAAGTTCCCGTGGGCACGCTCGATATCACGTTTTATCGCGATGACCTTTCCACACTGGGGCCGAAGCCCGTGGTGCAGGAAACGGAAATTGGCTTTTCCATCGAGGGTAAAAAGATCGTGCTAGTGGACGACGTGCTTTATACCGGCCGCACCACGCGCGCCGCCCTCGACGCCCTTTTTTCGCATGGCCGCCCGAGCCTGGTGCAGTTGCTGGTGCTGATCGATCGCGGCCATCGCGAATTGCCGATCGAGGCCACGTTCGTCGGTCGAACCGTGCAGACGACCGACAGTGAAGTGATCGAGGTCAAGTTAACCGAGATCGACGATGCGGAGAAAGTTCTGCTGATGGAGCGGTGAGCCGGCGATTCGAGATCAATCTCTAAATAAAATTCTCATCCCGAGCGAAGCGAGGGATCTGTAGTCCGCCGCGAAATGCAGATCCCTCCCCTTCGGCTTCGCTCAGGGTCGGGATGACAAAATCTGGGAGAGTTGAAAATCGGGGGGGCTCGCACCGAACTGCTAGGCCTTAACCTCTTCCGGTCCACTCCGCATCAAAGCGCGCCCGGTCATAGAAAGATTTCTGCGTCCCCACTCCAGTAGTGGAAAGGCCAGCGAAAAGGTTGGCGCGCTTAACGGCTTCCCGCTCCGGCAGACCTTCGCCAAGGAAGGTCGCGAAGCTGCCAATAAAAGCGTCGCCGGCTCCGGTGCTGTCCACGCTCTTCACGTTAAACGCGGGGACGTGCTCCATGCCTTCGCTTCCGGCAAGCAGCGAACCATTCGCACCCAGAGTGATAATCACTCGCCGAATACCGCTGGCAAGAAGCTTAGCCGCACACCGCTTGGCATCGTCGAGATTGCGCACTGGCATGCCGGAAATCGCCTCCGCCTCGCTCTCATTGGGAACAAAGTAATCGAGATCGGCAACCTGCTTGATGTCGATGGGCTGCGCTGGAGCCGGGTTCAAGATGCAGCGGATGCCGTTTTTTCGCGCAAACTTGATGGTGTAGTACACGGTCTCAAGCGGGATCTCGAACTGGAGAACGATGCAGTCGGCACTCTTCAGCATATCCGCCGCAGCATCCACGTCGGCAGGTTTCAATTCGTCATTCGCGCCTTTGACGACGATGATCCGATTCTGCCCGGAAGGATCGACGAAGATGGGCGCTACTCCGCTGGACACCCCCCTTACCTGGCGCACGTGCGTGGCATCGATCCCCAGTTTTTCAAAGTTCTTGATGGTTGACGGACCAAACAGATCGTCCCCGACTCGCGCCACCATGAAAACGTCGGCGCCGCAGAGCCGGGCGGCAACGGCCTGGTTCGCGCCTTTCCCGCCGAAACCCAGATCAAACGTCTGGCCAAAGATGGTTTCCCCTGGCTTCGGAAACTCGTCTGAGAACGTGGTCAAATCAACATTGGCACTACCCACCACCGCGATGCGAGGACGCTTTGCCATAATTTTTCCCGTTGCAGCCGACACGTTCAAACAGCGGGCTTTGGAAGGCAGAGTTTAGTCAGGCTATCGTGGCGTGTCAACCCTTGCAGCCGCGTCAAGGGCAACCACAGGGGACACAGGGTTACACAGGGAAGCACAGTGGTGTCCCTCGCAGTTCCAGGTGCGTTCCTGTGGTTGACAATATTCCTCGCAATGCAAGCTCATTCATCTGGCATCCGCCCACGCTCTTGAGTATTCTGTTCAACATGGCCACCGTGTCCTTGTGCGAACTGTTGGGCTCGACCGTATATGACGCCTCCGGCGCCGCCAGCGGCCGGGTGCGCGAGGTGGCCATCGCCCCGCAGGAGGACCGCTCCCGCGTCTCCTCGCTGATCGTCAAAACGTCTGCCGGAAACCGCGTGCTGCCCTTGACTGCGGTTTCCGCGATCAATGGCGACATTCGAGCCTCCACTACGGCCGCCGAATGGGCTTCGGCCGATGGCTCCGAAGGACTGTTGTTGCTCAGTCGGGATCTGCTGGATCAGCAGGTGATTGATGTGCACGGCCGCAAAGTTGTGCGCGTGAACGATGTGGATTTTTATCGCGACATCGCGCAGAAGCACGCCGTTTTGAAGGTTGAGGGAGTGGATGTCGGCGCGCGTGGCGCGGTTCGCCGCCTCCTCAAGGGCGTGATCCCAGCCGTTGTCCTTCGGGCCTTGCTCCTGCGGATCCCTCCCCGCGATATTCCCTGGGACTTCGTGGATATCATCGAGACCGACCCCGCCCGGCGCGTCAAGCTGAAAATTTCGCATGAGCGGCTGGCCAAACTCCATCCGGCCGACATCGCCGATATTGTGGAGAGTCTTGCTCCCGATGAGCGCGAAGCAGTGTTCGAGACCCTCGACGAAGACGTCGCCGCCGGCGCGTTGGAAGAACTCGAACCCAAAGTGCAGAAATCAGTCGTGGAGTCACTGGATTCCGACCGGGCCGCCGACATTGTCGAGGAGATGGAACCCGACGCAGCTGCCGACCTTTTGGGCGACCTCTCCGATGAGCGGACGGAGGAAATCCTGGTGCAGATGCAGCCCCAAGAGCGCCAGGAAGTCACCGACCTGCTCGAGTTCAAAGAAAATACCGCCGCTGGCCGCATGACCACGGAGTTCATTGCATTGCCGGTGACAGCCACGGCCCACGACGCGATCGAGGCCATGCGCAAGTTTGAGGGCCGCATGGAAAACATGAGCACGATTTACCTGACCGATTCTCACGGAACTCTAGCCGGCGCGGTGCCGCTGGTGAAGATCGTTCTGGCGCCCCCCTCGACTCCGCTCCTGGCCTTGGCTCAGGAGCCCCTGATTTCATGCCACGAAAACGCGAAAGAGAAAGAATTCGCTGAACTATTTGACAAGTACAACCTGCTGACATTGCCGGTGATCGACGAACACAATCGCCTAGCTGGAGTGATCACGCCGGATGACGTGATCGCGATGCTGCGCTCAAAGCTGTAGCAGCTGTTCTTCCTGCTGGGGAGACGGGGCTTACCCCGTCTCACTCTGCGGCTGGAGACGCGTCAAGCCGCGTCTCTACGTGAGGGTCGCCGTAGAAGACCGCGTCCGCAACCTCGCACAAAAGTTTCCCGGCTTTGAAGATTCACCTATCCAGACCACGCTTCATACATTTATGCTGATCGTTCTGTTTTGCCAATTTGACCGTGCCTGTGGCCTGTGCGCATGAAATTTCTGAGAAGTTGGAAGTTCCGGCTGCTGCTGTTTTTCGCCGTCGTAGGACCGGGCTTCATCACCGCGAATGTCGACAACGATGCCAACGGCATCTTGACGTATTCGCAGGGCGGTGCGCAGTTCGGCTACTTGCTCTTGTGGACGATGATCCCGACTACGATCGCCCTGATCGTCGTCCAGGAGATGTGCGCCCGCATGGGAGCGGTTACAGGCAAGGGCCTGAGCGATCTGATCCGGGAAGAATTCGGCCTGCGGGTTACGTTCCTGATGATGCTCGGGATCCTGATTACAAATTTCGGAAACGTCGTGGGCGAATTTATCGGTATTGTGGGAAGCATGGGGCTGTTCGGAGTCTCAAAGTACATCGCGGTGCCGATCTGCGCCGTAATCGTCTGGTTGATCGCTGTCAAAGGCCAGTACAAAAGCGTGGAGAAGGTTTTCCTGGCGGCTTCGTTTTTCTACGTTACTTACATATTTGCCGGAGTGCTGGCGAAGCCTGCGTGGATCGAGGCGGTGAAGGCCACGGTCAAGCCTCCGCAGATGGCGGCTTTCAGGCAGGGTCCGTACCTCTATATGGTGATTGGCATTGTTGGAACTACGATCGCGCCCTGGATGCAGTTCTATCTCCAGTCGTCGATCGTGGAAAAAGGAGTCACACGGCGCCAGTACAACACCTCGAGGCTCGACGTGATCGTGGGCTGCATCTTTACCGACGTGGTTGCCTGGTTCATTATTGTGGCCTGCGCGGCCACGCTCTACCTGCATGGCAATCGTGACATTCGCGACGCTGCCGACGCCGCTCAGGCCCTGCGACCCTTAGCGGGCGACTGGGCGTACATTCTGTTTGCTCTGGGGCTGTTCAACGCATCGCTCTTTGCCGCGTCGATTCTGCCACTTTCGACGGCCTACACGGTTTGTGAAGGATTGGGCCTCGAGTCAGGCGTAGAACGCAAATTTTCCGAAGCTCCCGCCTTTTATTGGCTCTATACCGCGCTCATTATCGCCGGGGCAGCTGTTGTCCTGATACCCGGTCTTCCGCTAATCAAGATCGCCGTATTTTCGCAAGTGGTCAACGGTGCAGTATTACCCTTCGTGTTGATTTTCATGTTGTTGCTCATCAACAAGAAAGAACTGATGGGCGAATATGTGAATAAACGCACCTTCAACATCATCGCCTGGGCGACCACCGTGATTATGATTGGATTAACGGTGCTGTATGTCTACGGCCAGGTACGCGGCGGGGCGGGATAGAGCGTCTCAGATAATTTTTCCCGCCGCCAGTTCCTTCACCAATCCCAAGTCCGCTTCGAGGAAGTCCAGCCCCGGCAATTCCTGCCGCGTCACCCACCGGATTTCGCGAAAAATGCGGTTCTCAATTTCGCCCTGATAATTGCGCACTTCGAAGAATCGTAGTTCCACCGACCCGCCGCCCGGGTATTCGTGGACGATGCGGGCGACCTCTGTGCCGACCTCCGCTACGATCCCCAGCTCCTCCTCGAGTTCCCGGCGCATCGCATCGCGCGGTTGTTCGCCTTCTTCGATCTTGCCTCCGGGAAATTCCCATTTGAGCGGCATTGGCTGGTGCCGCGTCCTCTGGCAGGCGAGGATGAGGTCATCTTTCAGGATCAGCGCGGCGACGACTCGTTTCATGATGTTCAAGAATGCGGGACTGGTTGTTAATCCTAAACTAAGCTGCCGCGCTTCATCTTTTCCCGTAGAGACACGGCTTGCCGCGTCTAAGACGGGGCGAGTCCCGTCTCTACGCGGGCTTGCGAAATAGAACGGAGCCCCGGCTGGGAGCCGAATACTGCTGGATGAATCGCACCCGCCAGCGCGCGCAATCCCGAAACCAGCGTGGGCGCGGGAGTGTTCAAGAGTTCGTCGGAGATGCAATACACCTGCGATTTCCGCACAGCGTTGGTGTCCGTCCAGCCTCTTTCGCTAGCATTAGCGATCTTCGCCAGTGGCACTCGATCTCCAGCCCCGCACCAGGCGGCGATAATAACTTCGGGATCTAGCCGAGCGATTTCTTTGGCGGAGCACTGCGCTCCCGCCTTGCCCAGGAATTCGCCACCGGCCGCGAGCACCAATTCAGCCACCCACGGTTGCGATGCGATGATGGGCTTTCCCCACTCTTCGCAAAACACGCGTTTTCTCGGAAGGCCTGCGGTTTGGCGTCGCACGTTTTCGATTGCCGCTTGCATATCGGAAATCACTCTCGCACCGCGCTCTGCGGCGCCGACCGATGCGGAGATCACCGCGATGTCGGTGTAGATGTCGTCCAGCGTGCGCGGCGCGAGACCAAGAAAGCGAATGCCTGCCTTGAGGATTTCGACGACTGCGGCTTCCTGGTAGGGAACGGCAGCGATCACGAGGTCAGGCCTGGCGACGAGAATCTCGCTGGCCTTTGAGGTCCACGAGTCGGCAATGATTAGTCGATTGCCATCTCTCACTTCCGGAACCACTTCGGCACAGTACTTCGTGCAAGCCACGACGCGATCCAATTCGCCGACGCTGGCCAGAATGACGGAGGCGCTGGGTTGCAGGCACGCAATACGCCGCGGATAAAGCGAATCGGGCACGCTCCCATTGTAGGGGAGCATTTGTAGGGAATACGAAATCATGTGTTCGGCGCATTACAATCTTCGTGTGTATTCTCCCGAACTTCTTGACCATTTTCAGAACCCACGAAACGCGGGTGAGGTTGAAGCTTCCGACGCCACCGCGCAATTGGAGAACCCCGCTTGCGGAGATATTCTTGAACTCACACTTAAATTGGAAGGCCATCGCATCGCCGACATTCGCTTTCGCGCCAAAGGCTGCGTTCCGGCGATGGCTTGCGGCTCAGCGATTACCGAGTTGGTCAAAGGCAAAAATGTAGACGAAGCCCGGCGCGTCAGCAGGGAAGAGGTAGTTCGCAAAGTCGGGGGCCTGCCGTACGCCTCCGCCCACGCCAGCCACCTGGCCATGGACACGCTTGCCGCGCTCTTGCGGAAGATCTGACCCGGCAGAATTCGTCGATTGAAACCCTGATTCGGAGACGGGGCAAGCCCCGTCTGTACGGGAGAAAGTATTATGGCTGATATACCGTCCAGCCGTTCGAGAGCGCGATCTCTTTCAGATCCGGATTTGGGTTAATGGCGAATGGGTGCTTGGACATGGCGAGCATCTCGCGGTCCCAGATCGCGTTGCCAAACGCGCAATCGGGCACATGATCGGGAGACGACTTGAGCACGGAGCGAATTGCTTCCGACTTGCCGGGACCGCTGGGAACTCGAATGAGACGGTCGGTGATGATGCCGTTTTCGACTGCCACTTCGGCGGCCAGGATGCGATTTTGCGGGATGCCGAAGCTGCGCATGCCGGAGCGGATGATCCACCGGCTCGAGGAGGAGACGGCCCAGACGTCGCATCCGGATTTGCGCAGGCGCTGCACTAATTCGCGCATCTCCTGGAAGATGTCGGGGGCGATGGCCTGGGCAAAATACGTGTCGCAGGCCTGCTGCACTACTTCTTCTTGCAGTCCGCGGTGCATGGTGACCATTTCTCCGCACATGACATCTTCGGCGACTTGGCCAGCTTTGTAGGCAGCGTAGCGCTGGCGCGCCCATTGCACGATCTGATTAGACACGAGGCCCTGTGCCAGCTCCCAGGAGAAGAAGCCTTCGCCAGCGTCTCCGGACCAGAGGGTGCCGTCGCAGTCAAACGTGGCTACTTGCGGGTTGAGGGTGAGTACACTTTCGACGAATTCGGCTTGGGGAGTTGTGAGACGCGTCATGAAATATTGGACCCTGCAGGAATTTAACTCGATGGCAGAAGCTGAGATGGCAAACTTAAAGCAGCATACTGTTCCGGCGTGTCCACGTTGACGGATACGAGCGGGTCGTCCACGGGAACGTACTCGATCTCGCTCTGGTGCGCGTGTTCGACATCGCGCGCGTTCGACGTTTCGGGAGCCCGCAGAAACGCTTCAAGCATCTCGCGGCCCGCCAGAATTGGATGCCCGTGCTTTCCCTGGTATTCGGGAATCGCGGCCCATTTCCTGTGGATGGCGGCTTGCTCATACGCGGCTTCCAGCGTTGCAAGGGTTTCGGCCCGAACCGGCGGCCGGTCAACGAGCGTGATCATTGCGGCATCGCGGCCGCGGTTTAGAACCTCCCGCAGGCCGACTCGCAACGAGCTGAACTGCCCGCGCGCGGGATCGGGATTCACCACCAGCGACGCGCCGTTAGCATACACGACGGGGGACAGGGCGGCTTCATTCTTGCCGACTACGACTAGCACGACATCGACGTGGGAAAAAAAGAGCCGTATGGCAGCGGAGAGAAACGTGTCACCGGGCGCAGAGCCTGCTGGCTGCGGAGGCCAGGGCAGCAAGGCTTTGTCGCGTCCCATGCGTGAGGATTCGCCGGCCGCAAGAATTACTCCGCAAAAAGCTGTGGTTCGCCCCATGAGGGGACGATAACAAAGTGCTGCGACTCTGCCAAGGAGATGAGGCAGGGGAGATGCGTTAGGAGATGTCGCTAACAGGCTGCGGAAAAAATTACTTGCCAACAAAAACAGTGCGACCTCCGCGGCTTTAAAGCCGTACTCAAACGAAGCCAGTGACCGCGGCGGTGAACCGCTGCGCCACCCAAAATCAAGTGCAACATCGATTTTCTTCGCGGGTTGTTGAGGATATTGCGTTAGCTGAAGCTCGGCAGCTTGACCAGGTCGTCGTTGGGAACTCGTTCCACCGGGTGTCCGGCCTTGCGCCAGGCACGCAGGCCACCGGCGATTACGTAGACTTTGAATCCTAGCTGTTGTAATTGTTGCGCCACCCGGGCGCTTGTGGCTTCGCGCGCTCAAGTACAGTAGAGATAAATCTCTTGGTCCTTGGGGAGGTTTTTGATTTCTTCGACGAGGTTGTTGGGTTCGATGCGGATCGATCCGGCAATGCGTTCGGAGTCGGCATCGTAGTAGCCGTGGCTGCGGACATCGGCGATGAGCATTTTCTGAGCTGCGCCGGACGCCAGCCGTTGGGCTAGCTCCTCCGCCTGGATGCGGGGAATCACGTCGAGCAGACGGTACTTGCGGTAAAGCCAGATGCGATAGACGGCGTAGGCGGCGAGTCCGATGCCGAAGATAACCTCGGCGGCAAAGCCGGCGGAACGGAGTCCGCGGGTGATGGCACGCAGGGCGTCACTGAAGAGATATCCGGCGATGGCATACGCGCCCACGTAGAAAATCGCGCCGAGGGCGTCGAATTGCAGAAAATCTCCGAGCCGCATTTTCATGCTTCCGGCGAGCGGCGGAGACATGGTATTGATGCCGGGGATGAACTTGGCAAAAAGCAGTGTCTGCTTGCCGCGGCGGTAAAAATATTCAGCCGAGCGCAGAATGCAAGTTTCCGGATTCGCCGAAAGCCGGCACAGAAAGCCGAGCAATGCCCATCCACTGACTCTGCCCATGAAATAGAGGAGGACATCGCCGGCGATCATCGCCAGCACGCCTACGCTGATCACGAAGTACAAATGTAGATCGCCGAAAGCGGTGACCGCGCCGGCGGTCAGGATGGCGAGCGCGGCGGGCAGTGGGAGACCGACCGCCTCGGCGAGGCACACTATCGCCAAGAGGAGGTAGCCATGGTGCGAAATTAGGAAGCGCAAGTCGTTCATTGTGGATGCGGGCCCATTCAGTATAACGCTCCTTTTCGATGCTGTTCCGCCCGACCTCGGTGCAAGAACTCCTGCTACAGTGGTACGACTTCAGGAGTTATGAGTTTTAGGAGGAGCCTTTGTCAGCCGAGAGCCGCCGCTATATCAATCTTCCGAATCGCCCTGCCGGACTGCCCTTCAGCGACGGCGTGCTGGTGGGCGATACTCTGTATATCTCCGGACGGATTGGCCTCGACCCGGCGACAGGCGAGGCGCCAGAGAGTATCGATGCCGAGATCGAGTTCTTATTTGATGGCTTCCGGGCTGTTCTCGGCCGCGCCGGCATGACCATGGACGACCTGGTGTGGGTGCAGATCTATTCGCCGGATGTTTCTTTGTGGCAGCAGTTCAACGCTGCCTATGTGAAGCTGTTCTCGCGGGAGTTTCCTGCGCGGGCGTTTCTCGGATCGGGACCGCTTTTGTTGAATGGGCGATTTGAGATGTTGGGGATTGCGGTGAAAAGGCAGGGCAGCATCTCGTCAGGCAAAAAGAGCGAGAAGCAACCACGAAGGGACACTAAGGGACGCACGAAGTAACACGAAGGAGACGCTCGCTGGCCACGGGGGCTATTTCTCCCGCGCGACTACGAACTCGGGCGCCCACAACAGCGCTCGTTTGATCTCCGAGTCGGGAAATGTACAGATGGCGCTACGCGCTGACTCGGCGTGTTGGGCGGCCTCTTTGGAGGCATAGTCGAGAGAACCATAGCGGTTCAGGATGGTCAGGATGTCGGCGTGAGTGACGCCATTGAACGCGCGGTCGTGCAGGACGGTTTCGATTTGGCGGCGCTCGTCAGCTGTACAGCGCTCAAGCGCATGAATGACGGCCATCGTGGCTTTGCCTTCACGCAGGTCGCTGGCAACGGGCTTGCCCAGTACACTCTCTGAAGCCGTGAGGTCGAGTACATCGTCCACGATTTGGAAGGCTAAACCTAGATCGCGGCCGTACTGACCGAGACGTTCCTCTTCTTGTGCGGTGGCGCCGCCCAGGATGCCGCCGACTCGCATGCACACCGAGAACAGGCACGCGGTCTTGCGATAGATCAGATCGAGATGCTCTTGCAGAGAGATTAGCTTGCCGAGTTTCTCCATCTGGAGCAGTTCGCCTTCGACCATCTGCTGGGTCAGTTCGATCAGCACGTCCAGGATGCGGAAATTGCGCTCCTGCACCGCGATCTTGAACGCTTGCATGTAGAGCCAATCGCCGGCGAGCACGCACATTGAGTTGCCCCACTGCGTGTTGGCGGCGGGACGGCCGCGGCGGAGTTGGGCTTCGTCAATGATGTCGTCGTGGACGAGCGTCGCGGTGTGGATGATCTCGACAACCGTCGCGAGCTTTACCGCGCCATTGCCCTTGTAACCGAGGAGCTTCGCGGAGAGCAGCAACAGCGCTGGACGGATTCGCTTTCCGCCACCGGCGCGCAGGTACTCGCCAATCTCTGTGATCGCCGCGACATTCGAGACGGTGTCGCGTCCGAATTGCTCTTCGATCGCGACAATGTCGTCACGCAGAAGGTCAAAGATTTCTTTCCCGTTGATGGAGGTCGTCGCGCTCAATTTGCTCAGTTGCTCCGTCAATTAGTTGCTGCGGTAATTCGTGAACTGCAGATCGATGCCAAAGTCCTGCTGCTTGACCATCGCGATGATTTCCTGCAGCGTATCGCGATCCTTGCTGCTGATCCGCACTACGTCGCCCTGGATGGAGGCTTGCGCTTTTTTCTTCGAATTCTTGACCAGCTTCACGATCTCGCGCGCCTTTTCGATCGGAATCCCCTGCTGCAGGGTGATCTTCTGTTTCACGGTGCTTCCGGCGGCGGGCTCCAGCGCGCCATAGGTTAAACCTTTCAGCGGGACGCTGCGTTTGACCAGTTTCTGCTGAAAGACGTCGTTGACTGCTTTCATCTTGAATTCATCGGCGGAGTGAAGCATGATCGCGTCCGTGCCCTCCATCGCGATCTGAGACTTCGAGTCTTTCAGGTCGAAGCGAGTGCTGACTTCCTTCATCGCCTGCTGGATGGCGTTGGCAACTTCCGCGAGGTCGATTTTGCTGACGATATCGAAACTGTTATCGGGCATGGAATAAATCCAGGTGTCAGGTGTCAGACAAAGCAGAGACCCTGTTTTCCTGGTACCTGACACCTAAGGCTACTTTTCACGGATCGCTCGCCCCAAATGTGTACCCCTGAGGGTAACAGAAGAGGCATTGTCTGCGAAGGATCGACTCTCGGTGGAATTGACGGCTAAAAAGCGGGACTTCCATTGTCCAGCGCTACTCCAAAGAACTTGTAGAAATTCTGGGTGGCTTGCGAACCGATCTCTTCCGTGGGCAGGCTGCGAAGTTCGCCGATCTGGCGCGCTACTTCCTTCACGAACGCCGGTTCATTGCGCTGGCCGCGATGCGGAATCGGCGCGAGATACGGGGAGTCGGTTTCGATCAGCATGCGGTCGAGCGGAACCATTTGAGCCGCGTCGCGGATCGGCTGCGCCTTGGGAAAGGTGATGTTGCCGGCAAAAGAAATCATGAAACCCATGTCGAGCGCGCGTCGGGCATGGTCGATGCTGCCGGTAAAGCAGTGCAGAATGCCGGCCAATCGGGTGGAACTCCAATGCTCCGCAATCAACGACAGGCAGTCGTCCCATGCGTTTTCGCTGTTGTCGGATGGACGACAATGAATGATGATGGGTAAGTTCGCCGCCTTTGCCAACTCCATTTGCCGCACGAAGACTGTCTTCTGAATTTCTCGCGACGAGTGATCGTAAAAATAGTCGAGGCCGATTTCTCCCCAGGCAATTACTCTGGGATGCCGCGCCCATTGCAGCATTTGGGAATCAGCGGCTTCGTTCGCAAGGTTTGCTTCATGAGGATGAATTCCAACGCTTGCCCAGATTCGTGGATATTCGGTTTTCCCGTCGTATTTTTCCGCCAACTTTATACCGCAGTTGGCCGTGTCGGGTCCGTCGCCGTTTCCGATCGCTAGATAGGCTTCGATGCCGTTTTGTTTCGCGCGCGCCAGGACTTCGTCGCGATCGGTGTCGTAGCGCTTGCCTTCGAGATGTGCGTGAGAGTCGATGAACACGATCGTTGGTCGCTGGTCGCTGGTCGTTAGTCGTTCGCGAGATCGGGTGGGGACGGGCAGCCTTGGGCCGTCCAATTCAAGCGCAGCTCGGCAGCGCTATTTCAGCCGCGTGCCGATGGGCACATCTTCCAGAAAACTCGCCAGCACCGGCTTGCCGCCTTCGGGCGAGGCGGCGACGATCATGCCGTTTGATTCCAGGCCGCGAAGCTTGCGGGGCGCGAGGTTCGCCACGATCACGACCTTCCGTCCGATCAGTGCTTCGGGCTCGTAAGCCTCGGCGATTCCGGCCACCAGTTGGCGCACTTCGGTTCCGAGATCGACTTCCAGACGCAGCAATTTGTCAGCACCCTTTACGCGTTCTGCGGTCTTTACTTGCGCCACGCGCAATTCTACTTTGGCGAAGTCGTCGATGCTGATCTTGCCATCGGGAATTGCCGCGGCTGGCTTGACGGGCGCGGTCGCGGTGGCCGACATTGCGGCGCGGGGCCGGACTTCGCTCGGCTGGACGGGCGAGACGTCCGTCCCCACACTTGCGCTTTGTTCCTCCATTTGCTGCATCCTTTCTACTGCCGATTTGTCTGCTCGCGGAAACACTGGTTGCACCTCGCCCAACTTTGTGCCGAGGCGTAGTTGTCCCCACTGCAATTGCGTCAGGTCGAATTTCTTGATGTCTCCGAGGCCCATCTGGGCCCAGATCTTCGTGGTGGCGTCGGGCATTACCGGATGCGCGAGCGCGGTTACAATCCGCAGAGCTTCGGCGCTGGTGTAGAGGACGGTTGCCAGGCGCGAGCGGCTCTCTTCATTTTTTTTCTCGTCTAAAGCCCAGGGTTCGTTTTCGACGATGTATTTATCTACGGCAGCGACCAGCCCCCAGGCTGCTTCAAGCGCTCGCGAGAACTGGAACTGGTCAAACAGTGCGCCGTAGTCGGCGATCACTTTTTTTGCGGCGTCCGCAATCGCGGCATCCGCTGGAGTGTGGGCTGTGTGCGAGGGATACGGTACTTCGCCCTTGAAGTAGCGCGTGATCATAGTCAGCGTGCGGCTGGCGAGATTGCCAAGTCCATTCGCTAGATCGGAGTTATAGCGCTGCACCAGCGCATCGAAACTAAACGATCCATCCTGCCCAAAGACGACCTCGCGCAGCAGGAAGTACCGGAGGGCGTCGCCGCCGAGCACATCCACGATGGTTTCGGCGCGCACGATATTTCCGCGCGACTTCGACATCTTGCTTTCTTCAAACAGCAGCCAGCCGTGCGCAACGATGCCCTTGGGCAGCGGCAATCCGGCGGCGAGCAGAAACGCCGGCCAGTAGACGCAATGGAAGCGCACGATTTCTTTGCCGATCATGTGCACGTCGGCGGGCCAGTACTTGTCGAATTTGGTCGTGTCGTTTGAGCCATAGCCGAGCGCGGTAATGTAGTTTGCGAGCGCGTCCAGCCAGACGTAGATCACGTGCTTGGGATCGTCCGGCACGGGAATGCCCCAGGAGAACGTCGAGCGGCTGATGGAAAGATCGCGCAGGCCGCCGCGCACGAACGAGAGCACTTCATTGCGCCGTGTCTCGGGGCGGATGAAGTCGGGCTGCTCGGTGTAGAGGCGGATCAACTGGTCCTGGAACGCCGATAGCGTGAAGAAGTAATTTTCTTCCTTCACCGTTTCCGTGGGGCGGCCGCATTCAGGGCAGGGCGCACCGGGACCGACGGAATCGACGTAGAGTTCGTCAAACACGCAATACTGGCCGGTGTAGTGGCTCTTGTAGATGTGGCCGTTGTCCTTTATCCGTTTCCACAGAGCCTGCACGCCCTGTTTGTGCCGGTCCGACGTGGTGCGGATGTAATCATCGTAGGTCAATCCCATGCGATCCCAGAGCGTGCGGAACTCCTCCGAGATTTCATCGGTGAACTGCTGCGGCGTTTTGCCTGCAGCTTGGGCTGCACGCTCGATTTTTTGACCGTGCTCGTCGGTGCCGGTCAGGAACCAGGTGTCGTCTCCAAGCGTGCGGTGGCGGCGGGCGATCGTGTCGCAGGCAAGGGTGGTGTAGGCGTGGCCGATGTGCGGATGCGCATTGACGTAGTAGATCGGGGTCGTGATGTAAAACTTTTTGCTCATTGGAGTTAGAATTCGAATTCGACTTTTGTTTGTTTGGCCGGCATAAATCTTTACCTCAGGGGACACAGAGGATCACAGGGTAAACCTTTTTTTCTCTGTGATTCTCTGTGTCCCCCGTGGTTCAAGCCTTTGGCTCGCGGCGAAGATACTGCTGGATCGCTTCCTGCATCACCGTCCGGAGCGGCACATGTTGCGTTTCGGCGAGCGTTCGGCAGTCTTCGTATTCGGGCGCATAGTTTGAGACGCTGCCATTCATATTCGCGATCTTGATGCGCACCGGACCCCACGTCGTGTCCACCGTTTCCCATCGTCGCGAGAGCGTCTGTCGCTGTTCCTCGCGGCGGCGTACGCCCAGAGTTGTGGTCTCGGCAAAGATCGTCTTTGTTAAGCGATTCACATCTTCCATTTTCGCAAGCACGGTTAGCAGGGCGCCGGGACGGCTCTTCTTCATCTGCACTGGGACGCTGAATACATCGAGCGCGCCTTCGGCCAGCAAGCGCTCCATGGCGTAGGCCAGCACCTGCGGGCTCAGGTCATCGAGGTTCGCTTCGAGGACTGTGATGCTTTCGTTCGATGTATTCGCTCGATGTGTCGGTTCAGCCTCTCCAATCGTTATGCGCAGCAGGTTCGGGTGCTCGGGGAAATCTCGGGTTCCGGCGCCGTATCCTGCCTTCTCGATCTTCATTGCGGGAAACGGCGCGAACCGGGCGCTCAGCGTTTTCACGATCGCCGCGCCTGTGGGGGTTACCAGTTCGACCTGTGGTCCCGACGAATACACTGGCGCATGCTGAAGCAACTTCAGTGTTGCGGGCGCCGGTACGGGAAGCTTTCCATGCGCGCACTTGACGGTTCCGCCGCCCACGTTCAGCGGCGAGCACACCCACTCTTGCACCGCGAGAGATTCCGCTCCCACCGCAGCGCAGACGATATCGACCATGGCATCGACGGCGCCGACTTCGTGAAAGTGGACCTGGTCGATAGAGGTGTTGTGAATCTCGGCTTCGGCTTGGCCTAGCGTTTCGAAGATTTTGATCGCGGTCGCCTTCGCGGTGCTGCTGATCGCTGCTTTCTCGATGATCTTGCGAATATCCGTCAGGGTGCGGCCGTGGTCGTGGCGATTTTCAGGAGAATGTTCGTGACTGTGAGAGTGTTCGTGAGCATGATCACGCTTCTGCTGCTCCCAGAAAACTTCTCGCGGCAGGTCTTTTTCGCCATTGGCGTACACATCCACTTTGGTCGCCGAAATTCCGGCCCGCACGACCTTCGATATCTCCAACCGTGCACCGATGTCGAGCGCCTTGACTGTGTCCTCCAGAAGCTTTGGAGACACTCCGGCATCGATTAGCGCGCCCAGAAACATGTCGCCGCTTATACCGGAAAAACAGTCGAGGTAGGCTATGCGCATAAAGTCAAGAACTTCAACCACCGGGGACACAGGGGGTTCACGGGGATTCACAGGGGAAATCTGGAACATCTGTCCCTGTGTGTCCTCTGTGGTTACGATTTTCGTCCGCGTCGAACTTTCATCATAGGGAACGCTTTCCGCTCCGTCAAACGCGCTGGCTGTCGCTAGTTTGTTAGAATCACTGTTTCTTCAATAAGTTAGAGGGCATCCTTGTATCGAGATCTGGAACGTCGGCTGGTCGCACATCTGCGCGAGTTTCTGCGCCGTACTTACGACTTGGAAATTCCGAACATCGTTGTGGAGCAGCCGCCGAAAATCGAATTTGGCGAGTATGCGCTGCCGATCGCTTTCGAACTTGCCCGGAAACTTCGCAAGGCGCCGCGCAAGATTGCCGAAGAAATCGTCGCTGGGGTCGGTGCGATTCCGGGCTTTGAGAAATTCGAGGTGGCTGGCGCCGGGTACATCAACGTTCGCGTAAACCGCGCCGAGCTGGCGGCGGCTCTCGCCGCGGATAGGTCCCCGTCCGCCGATGTTCCCGCTGGCAAAGTTCTGGTTGAGCATTCGAGTATTAATCCCAACAAGGCGGCGCATATCGGGCATCTGCGCAACGCCATTCTGGGCGATACGTTCGTCCGGCTGCTGCGCTTTGCGGGCAGGGAAGTGGACGTTCAGAACTACATCGACAACACCGGCGTGCAGGTTGCCGACGTGGTGGTGGGATTCCTGCATATCGAGAAGAAGTCCCGGGCGCAGATCGAAGCGCTCGCCGCCGCACCCCGATTTGATTACGTATGCTGGGACCTCTATGCCCGCGTCTCGCATTGGTATGAAGAGGACAAAGCGAACCTGCAGGCGCGCGCTGCTATGCTGCGCGTGATCGAGGAAGGGAACAATGAGACGGCGGCGATTGCGGACTTGATTTCTGTTGCTGTGCTTCGGCGTCATCTCGAAACCATGGACCGGCTCGACATTGAGTATGACTTCCTGCCTCGCGAGAGTGAGATACTGCATCTGCATTTCTGGGACGCTGCGTTTACTAAGCTTAAGGAAGCTGGGGTGCTTACTTACGAGAACGAAGGCAAGAATAAGGGGTGCTGGGTGATGCGGCGGGCGGGGACTTCCGCGGCTAAATCCTTAACCACAGAGGATACGGGGGACCCTTCGGCTTCGCTCAGGGCAGGCTCCGGGGAAAAGATCACAGAGGAAGACCAGAAGGTCATCGTTCGCTCCAATGGTACGGTCGGTTATGTTGGCAAAGACATCGCTTATCACATGTGGAAGTTTGGGCTGCTCGGACGTGATTTTGGTTATCGGAAATTCTATCGGTATCCCAACGGCCATGACTGCTGGATCTCAACCATTGACGGCGAGAAAGATCATCCGCATTTTGGCGATGTGGCTGAGATTTATAACGTCATCGATGCTCGGCAGTCCGAGGCGCAGAACACGGTGATTGAAGCTTTGCGTGGACTCGGCCACGGAGAAGCCGCCGATCGCTACACGCACTTCTCTTACGAGATGGTCGCACTCACTCCGCGCTGCGCCGCTGAACTTGGTTACACACTTAGCGAAGAAGATAAGGCCCGATCGTGGATCGAGGTTTCCGGCCGCAAGGGCTTCGGCGTTAAGGCGGACGATCTTCTGGATGCTCTGATTGCGTCGGCTGGCACAGAAGTGGATGCGCGGCATCCTGAGTTGAGCGAGGCGGAGCGTGGCGCCATTGCTACGCAGGTTGCCATTGGAGCGCTGCGCTACTTCATGCTGAAGTTCACGAAACAATCGGTGATCGCTTTCGATTTCAAGGACGCCTTGAGTTTCGAGGGTGACACGGGGCCTTACGCGCAGTATACGGTCGTGCGCGCTTCCAATATTTTTAGGAAGGGCGGACTGGATCCGGATAGCTTCTGTCGAGACGCTTCTGGGCGCGTTTCTACGTCGACGAGCAATGCCGGTGCGGGCGGAGACGCGGCAAGCCGCGTCTCTACAGAAGATTTTGCCAGCGCGGATGATTTTGCCGGCGCCGATGACTTTGCCAGGTTCCTTGACGGCGAAGCTTCCAACGATATATGGGAGCTTTGGCTGGCGGCGGCTAAAACCTCTTATATTGTGAGCCAGTGCATCGCGACCGCTGAACCTGCTTATCTTGCCAAGCATGCCTTCCAGCTGGCGCAGCTTTTCAATACCTTCTATCACCGCTATCCAATCTTGAGCGAAGCGGATCCGGGAAGGAGGAAGTTTCTGCTGGCAACGGTGTGCGTGGTTCGCCGCGAGCTGATTCGCGTTCTCGCGGCGATGGGGATCAGTGTCCCGCCTGTAATGTGAGCCGGTCGTCCGCGTATTGCATCTTCTGTGCCCCCGGCGGCATCCGTAATAGTAGAGATAATCATATGAAAAAGAACATTCTTGCATTACTGCTACTAAGTCTGGCACTGACAACGTTGAGCACCACCGCCTCGGGGAACCCTCCGCAGATGCCGCGCACTCTGGCCAACGCCCGCTTTGTATACGTAGCGGCCTACGATGGCGATCAGTTTGATCCCAACTTGTTGCCCGATGACCGCGCCGCCATTGGTCGCGTCGAGGACGCAATCCAGAAGTGGGGAAAACTCACGGTGGTATACCGCGCTCAGGATGCCGACATCATCTTGATGGTAGAGTCTCGACCGTCGGAAGATGTGCTGGCTGTCTATGATGCGCACAGCGGGGATGCGCGCAGCGGGCCTTCGCAGACTTATGTGTGGCGGGTGATGGGGCGCGGTGGGTTGCAGAAGAGCGAGATCCCGCTGTTTTCGCAGTTTGAGAAGGCTTGGGACAAGATCACCCATTGAGGGCGGCGCGTCCTCCTACTAAGGCTTCGCGGTAATGGTTCCATTTGCGAGACCATTAACCACCAAGGGCACGAAGGTACACGAAGGAAACGCCTGAGACGAAAAGCCTTCAACCAGCGCCTATAATTCGTATCGAGAAAAACGAGACAGTATAAAATTTCTACGGTTTATATCACGATTGGGTGGGTCTGGGTTTTGCGCGTTTCCCACAGTCATCTTCCAAGGCATTGATATAAAATGGTTTATTAATTTCCGCGGCGAATCCGAAATGGCATCCGTCGTGCTTTAACAGGAGTGAGTCCAGTTCGCAGACTTTTAGCAGAATCTGGAATAGTACATAGAAATATTGGGCAAGGAGCCCTCAACTATGAATCGCACCTCGTTGACCCTAATGCTGGCCGCCACAATGGTCGCATCCCTCGGATGTTCAACCAAGAATTACGTGCGTCAACAGACGACGCCACTCATCAACAAAACCAATGAACTCGACGACCTGACCGCGAAGAATTCGAGAGAAATTAAGGACGTCGATCAGCGCGCCCAGGCTGGAATCCAAGGCGTGCAGGCCCGTGCCGCGGAGGTAGACCAGAAGGCTCTGGCGGCGGGAAGCGAAGCCGATAAGGCGCAGATGGCGGCGAACGGCGCGACGCAGCGGGTGGACGCTCTGACCAACACCGTCGTCAACCTAGATAACTATCGCCCGGTGGTCGAGACGGCGGTGCATTTCGGATTCAACAAGGACAATCTGACCAAGGACGCCAGAGAGGCCATTGACCAGCTGGCCGCCAGCGTTGCCACTACCAAGGGATACATCATCACGGTAGAGGGCGCGACCGACTCGGTGGGCACTTCAGAGTACAACTACGATCTGAGCCAGCGCCGGGCCAATGCTGTGATTCAGTATCTGGCTGCGGAGAAGAGCGTTCCGGCCTACAAGATTTATCTGATCGGGCTGGGCAAGGATAAGCCGGTCGAGTCGAATAAAACTCGCGACGGTCGGGCCAAGAACCGCCGCGTGGATATTCGGTTGATGACCAATACCGGCGCGGGTACGACGCCAGAGCAGACGCCCAGCAATCAGACTCCGACGGCGAGCGCGACTCCGCCGTCTTTATAAGAATAAGTTTACCCTCCTCCCCGGAGGACTTTGCCAGACAGGCCGTCCCATTGTGGGCGGCCTGACTTTTTTGGGGGCGCTTGTGGACGGGCGAGGGCGCCTGTCTCTCCACTAGGACCGCGATACAATAGAGGCGTGCGTATTCGATTTCTGATTGTTTTTTTAACGCTGCTGACTACTCTTTCACTGGCGCAAGATTCCTCGGACAAGGCTGCCTCGGAAAAGGCTGCCGCGCGCAATCGCGAGGCCGAGGAAAGCTCCAGCCGCGATACGAGAATCGATATCAGCCCACCCAAGAATGACGCCAAGAGCCATCCCGGCAGCAAGGCCGCCGTCGAAGATCTTGACATCCCCGAGAATATTGATGTTTCCGGCGTCCAGGAGTTCCATCCGTGGAACCCGATGAAGGCCCTGAAAAATATTGAGGTGGGCGACTTTTACTTCAAGCGCAAGAACTACAAAGCCGCGCTCGAACGCTATAAGGAAGCTCTTTACTACAAAGACGGCGATGCGCTTGCCAGCTTCCGTCTCGCCGTGTGCCAGGAAAAACTGGGAGATAAAGCCGACGCCAGGAAATACTACGAGCAGTACCTGAAGATTCTGCCGGAAGGTCCGTTTGCCAAGGACGCGCACGCTTCGCTGGACCGGCTGGCGAAAGCGCAATGAGCTAAAAAGAATTGCGAAGGAGAGTTTGGATTGCTAGGCAGCCGCAGGTGAGGAGTCTACGATGACGGTATCTGTCTTTGTCGGGACCAGCGTCGACGGCTTCATCGCACGGCCGAATGGCGATCTCGACTTCCTGCCGGCGGGCGGCGGCGAACCCCACGGCTACAACGAGTTTATGGCAAGCGTCGATGCGCTGGTGATAGGCCGCAAGACCTTCGAGACGGTTCTAGGTTTTGCTGCCTGGCCATATGGTAACAAGCGCGTAGTGGTCCTGAGCAGCGGGCCGGTTGACTTATCCGCGGTGCGCGGAGGCGTTGTGGAACAGATGGCCGGGACTCCGGCTGAGATCGTTTCGAAACTCGCTGCCAGTGGCGCCCACCACCTGTACGTCGACGGAGGGGTCACGATTCAAGGATTCCTGCGCGCCGGCCTCGTTCAACGTCTTATTATCACTCGTGTGCCGGTGCTCATCGGAGACGGAATTCCTCTCTTCGGCACCCTGCCGCGCGATCTGCGGCTGAATCACGTGGAGACGCAGCATTATCCGAGCGGCTTGGTTAAGAGCGAGTACCGGATTGCAGCCTAAACGTTGCGGCCTGACCGTTGTCGCCTGAGTGTCCAAGCGTCCCTTAGTTCGATCCAGTCTGCTTCTCTACTTCTCCACCCGCGAAAATTCCCCGGTGGATGCGTTTACTGCCACCCGCAGTTTGGCGGTGTCGCGGTCGGTTCCGTAGATTACGTGCCACAGGAGTTCATTCGCCTGCCGGTTCCAGTCCAGCACATAAAAGACGGGTGTGTTGGGTTCTTTCTCCAGCAGTTTGTCTCCACCGTGCTGCTGAGCGACGGCAAAGGCCTTGTCCGTATCTACTTTGAGAAACTGGACGTTGAAAATCTGGGTGCTGGAATTCGTTGGGCTGTAGGTGTCGTCGACGCCGTGAGAAATATCGCCGTTTGACCAGGTAAAGGACTTGGTCGAGTGCTTCGACGGCGAGGCGAATCCGGCGCGCCACTCTTCAGCTTTGCCGTCCCGACCCTTGGTGTTAGCGGTAGCGTAGGATTCCACTCGATACGGTTGAGCATCCGGCGCCCAGATGCGGGCGGAGATGTAGCACTTGAAGAACGCGCTGCTTCCGGTGATTGCCTCCGGAGCCTTCGGCTGGGGCGTCCCCGACGCGGCCGGCTTACTCGGCTCGGAAGAGCACCCGGCCATCAATATCAGTGTCAGTATCAGTCCTGCTGCTAGAATTGCGACGAATAGTTTTTTCATTGAGGATTTTCCTAGTCAGACTTTCGTTCGCGAATCATATTCGGGAATCACGTTCGCGAATCATTGTACTGAACCGACGCCATGGATTCCTATCTCGAACGTTTGCGGCAGGAACTCGAAGATGCAATAGGAGGCGCCAGCCCGAGCGACTTGGCGCAAGCCCCGGTTGGAAAATGGAATGCCGCCCAGATTCTGGAACACCTTTTGCTGACCTACAAGGGCACGAACCGCGGCTTGGCAAAATGCCTGGAACAGGGCACTCCGTTGGTTACACGCGCTACGGTGAGGCATCGTATTGCCGCGCTGCTCGTCGTGAATCTCGGATATGTGCCAGCAGGCCGCAAGGCTCCGGAACGCGCGACACCGCGAGGAATGCCGCCAGAGGAAGTTCAGCAAGCCATCGCGCCTGAGCTTCAGAGGATGGGCTCGGGCCTTGACGATTGCGAGCGCAGGTTCGGCGCGGGAACGAAAATTATGGACCATCCGTTCCTTGGACCTCTCACGGCGGGTGAGTGGCGCAAGTTCCATTGGGTCCACGGACGGCATCACGCGCGGCAGATTCGGGAGCGGATTGGGACCGAGCGATGAGTATACGGTGGAGAGCCGGGCGCCCTCGCCCGGCGGGACGGGCGGGGCGCCCGTCGCTCCACTAGCAAGGATTTACTTCTTGTCGGTGTTGTCGTCTTTTTCCTTGTCCTTGTCGTTCTCTACAATTCCGGCCTTGCGCGCCTGCTCCTGCATCTGGTCGAGTTCCTGTTGGGCGGCAGCAGCCGCTTTTTGCTTTCCATCGACTTCGCTCCTGTACTGCGCTTCGTCCTTGTCATACTGGGCGGAGTCGCGCAGGCGGGTGCCCGCATCGCCATAATAGGCGGCGGCGCGCAGGCGATGTTCGCGCTGATCGAGGTCGAGTTCGTGATTCAGGGAATCGATCTTCTCTTTCTGCTTGTCGAGCTTTTTCTTCCACTCGTCCGCTACCTTCTGGCGTTCGACAGCGGCCGCAGTGGGATCGGCGGCCGTTTTTGTGCCTGTCGCGGAGCTGGCGTTCGCGGCCGCTTGTCCAGCGTCGGCCGCGGCGGGCGGCGGCGGTCCAACTACGCTCAGGGTTTCGTTGGTAGGAAGATTATCGTTATCGTAGTGGCGGCTGGTCGTGCTCGGGTCCGGCTTCCTCTTGCGAGCCGCCCGCGCGTAATCCCCGAGGGACTGAGCGGCGGCGCCGCTGACCATCAGCAGAAGTAGAGTACCGATTGCCATGCATTTCGTGTTCTTCATGTGATCATCCTTTCGCAGGCCCGCGATTCTGATCGCGGCCTGCAATCGCTAATATCAAGAGCTTGTGGTTGCAGCCGGAGCGCCCCCCAGGAAACTGCCAATGGTCCGGTCGAGCTGCGCTGCTTCGTGGGCGATGCCGTCCGCTAACTGGCGCGCCAGTTCCGGATCCCGGCTATGCGCCAGTTGCTGCGCGCATCCCGCGATCGTAGTCAGAGAACTGCGCAGTCCGAGCGCGAGCTCGGAGGAGATTTCCTGATGCATCCTTTGATCGTGCCGGATGCGCTCGATGTCGGTCTTGTCGGTGAGCACGAGAGTCGTCCCCATGATGCTCGCGTCTTCAGCGAGAACTGGCGAGGCCGTCACATCAAGTATGTGGCTTTCTCCATCCGGCGTGAAGAAATTTACCACCAGCCCTCGAACCGCTGACTTGCCGGCCAGGGCGGGAGCAAGAGCTTGCACGACAGTCGAACTCGAACTTGAATCAGAACTATTGTTTTCCGGACGGAGGGTCGTCGTGCGGAAAAGATCGGCGGCATGCAGTCCGACCGGCGAGGCGAATCCCAGG
>Ga0185299_10002431_pt1 | contig 28653 bp, 25 predicted proteins | sample PaiPotPPA55metaG_FD_128002 | JGI IMG/M metagenome (GOLD analysis project Ga0185299, IMG submission 128002) | Iron sulfur acid spring bacterial and archeal communities from Banff, Canada, to study Microbial Dark Matter (Phase II) - Paint Pots PPA... ...
CGCCGTTTTGCTGGCTGGCAGATCCAAACAGTAACAATCTACCAATTTTAAAATCCGATATCGACTTATCTTACTGCCCTTGAGCATCTTAGGTTCACTTTCATCCTAATCTGCTAGTCAAGAGCCAACAGTGATCAGTAAACGAATATTGATGTCCGCGACTCGTTCACCTAGGACGTCATCTCCGCACGATCCGCCTGGAAACGCAGCTCCGCTGCGACTGATTACTGATTACTGATCACTTTCCCGGCCCACCCCGACAGGCGCTATTCACTCCCACCCAATTGCCACCCGCTAATCGCTTCCGCAACTGCCTCCAGCGAGGAATACCGGGGGCGATAGTCGAGGAGCCGTTGGGCCTTGGCGATACCACAATTTGGACTGTGCGCAATGTGGTCCCAGGTCGCGGACGCTTCTTCGGCAGAAACTGATGCCTTCCATTGATCCCAGGGTTTAAAGGTCAACTGGGCTTCCTGACCGAAATGGGCGGCGATCTCTTCAGCATAACCGCGCAAGGTCACAGCAGCGGGCGAGACCACGTGGAAACTCTCTCCAATCGCAGCTCCGCGGTTTGCGATCGCTTGGCAAAAGGATTGAGCGACATCATCCGCATGAACATGGTGGACCGTTTCCATGCCGAGATTCGCTAGTGACAATTCCTCGCCTCGCGCCAAGGTCTTAAAGACAGCGGGATTGAAGTGGCCGGCCGGGTTCAAGGGGTTCCATCCCGGGCCCACGATGTGTCCTGGATGCAAGATCGTTGCCGGGAACCCGTGCATTCGGGCTTCACGCAATAGGTAAGCTTCGATCGCAGCTTTTTGAATTCCGTATTCGCCAAACGGACGCCGCATTTGTTCTTCGGTCGTTGGCACCACCACGCTTGGCCCATGGACCCAGATCGTGCCGCAATGCAGGAAATGCTGAACTTTGCCGCGCAACGCTGTCACCAGCTGTTCTGCGCTCTTCAACGTAAAGCAGATGAGATCGATCACCACGTCGGCATTCAATTCCGCAATCTGCCTGCCAAAATCGCCACTCGGTTCCGCTGCTTCCCGATCGATCTTAATCGTCCGAACCGATCGCCAAGCCGCATGCGACTGATAGGGGCTGCGTTCTCCGCGGGTAACCAAAATCACTTCATGACCCGCCACCACTAACCTCGGGATGAGATAGGTCCCGATGTGTCCCGTTCCTCCAATCACAACGATGAGCATACGGAAATGAAACGACATATGAGAAATGGCAAATGCGAAATCTGCTCCCGTCGGAGTCATCCTCGTCCCACGGACATCGTCCTCGTCGTCGTCGTCCTCGTCCTCGAAAGTGATTCTTCGCCCAGCGTGAAGGATTACCCAGCAGCGCGAGTTCGTTGTCACGGCCAGATAAGCGCTATGCTCGTGGCACGCCTAAATGTCGAGGACGAGGACGAGGACGATGTTGTGGGAGGAGGATGTTGTGGGAGGAGATGTTGTGGGAGAAGGACGTCGTGGGTATCGGACGACGATGAGAAGAGGCCGGGCGTTGAGTTACGGCCGCGGAGGAGGATCGAAGAAGTGATAGCCGCGGATCCGTCGCTTTGGCGAGATCAATTTCAAAAGACAAAAGAACAAATAAAAGCCGCCGAATAAGGAAACTAACACGAAAAAGAGATCGAAGATTATCTTCGGCATACTCTCTTCTCCATACAACAAACCGGCGGCGACACTAGCTGTTCCCAAGCAAACGACACTGCCGATGGCACTCGCTAGCAGCAACCCACATTTCCGCACGCGACTCAGATGGGACGAAGGCAACTTAAACCAAAGATACCCCTCCCAGAAGTCCGTAGCAAGCCCGATAGCGACAAGGGTTTCCGACGCCGCGCCGCCTTTGCTAAATGCGCACAGCTGGCATTTCGACTATTGGTTATCTTTCCTCACTAACCCTGTAGTTCGAGAATTTTCATGAAAAAGCAGCGTACCCCGGTCTCAGTCAAAATCGGCCACCTCGAATTTGTTAAGCTCAACACAGAAAAATACGATTGGCGCGACACCTATCATCTGATCCTCACGCTAAACTGGCCGCAGTTTTCGGGGTTGATCTTCGGTATCTATGTCGTGATCAATCTCATTTTCGCGGCGTTGTATTCGTTGGGTGGAAACGGGATCGCGGAAATGCCGCCAGGATCGTTCCCTCACGCCTTTTTCTTTAGTGTCGAAACGCTCGCCACGGTCGGCTACGGGCATATGTATCCGGAGAGTTGGTACGGCCATATCGTCACCACCTTAGAAATCATCACCGGTATGTTTGGAATGGCGGTTGTGACCGGCCTGATCTTCGTCAGGTTTTCCCGGCCCACCGCCCGAATCCTGTTCAGCAAGAATCTGGTCATTGGTCCGTTTGACGGGGTGCCGACGTTGATGATGCGAGTCGCTAATCTCCGCCATCATTCGATGGTTGAGGCCGAATTTCGGGCTATGCTGATCCGCACCGAGCCTATAAAAGAAGACCCCGAAATTCGCCGATTTTATCCTTTAAAGCTGGATTTCGATCGGCTCATTGCTTTTCCCGCCGCGCTCACCATCCGGCATCGCATCGATGAAACCAGCCCGTTATACGGAAAGACGGCCGAGGATCTAAAAAAGAGCGATGCCCGGATCCTAGCCTCCATCGTCTGTGTCGATACCGTGATTCCAGCTCCGATTCAGAGTCAGGTCGACTACACCTACGACGAAATTCAATGGAACCGCCGGTTCGTCGAGATCTACACTGAACACTCCTCCGGCCGCTTCGCCGTCGATTACGGCCGGTTACATGATACCGAAGAGGTGTAAGGGGCCTGGCCCCCAATCGTCCTCGTCCTCGTCCTCGAAAGGGTGCTTGTCCGCAACGTTTGGCAACACGACAGGATCAGCTAGGGTGCGTCGCGATCAGATTTAGCCGCGCGAACAAATCGAGGACGACGACGAGGACGATAAAGACTGTCGCTAACTCGTAACTCACCACCATGAACTACAAACAATGGGGACAAGGGCTTGAAGCCGAAGCCGTGAACCAGATGGCGAATGCGTGCCGGCTTCCCGTGGCTTTAGCTGGCGCGTTAATGCCGGATGCACATGTTGGTTATGGGCTGCCCATCGGTGGGGTTCTTGCCACCGATAACAGCGTGATCCCGTATGGGGTGGGGGTGGATATCGCCTGCCGCATGAAGCTGAGCGTCCTCGATTGGAACCCGACCCTGATTGCCGGCATGCGAGATCGGTTAGCCAACATTTTGGAATCGGAGACCCGGTTCGGCGTGGGCGCCGCTTTCGAACGGCCGCGTCAGCATCCGGTGATGGAGGAGGATTGGAGCGTTTCACCGGTCACTTCGCGGCTCAGGGAGAAGGCCGCCAAACAGCTGGGCACCAGCGGATCCGGCAATCATTTTGTCGAGTTTGGGGTGTTTGTAGTCACTAACCGCGAACTGGGTTTGGCGCCGGGCGAATATGCGGCGTTGCTCAGCCATAGTGGTTCGCGTGGGACCGGCGCCGAAGTTTGCAACCGCTGCCGGAGTACTCGGGATCATCCCGGGCTCGATGGCAGCCCCGGGTTTTGTCGTTAGCGGAAAAGGTGAACCTCGGTCACTGAATAGCGCTGCTCATGGCGCCGGGCGGGTCATGAGCCGGACCAAAGCGATGCAGAGCTTCACCTGGAGCCACGTACGCAAACAATTGGCGGAACAGGGAGCGATCTCTTGAGCGCCGGCTTGGACGAAGTTCCCGGGGTTTACAAGGACATCCATCAAGTAATGGCGGCTCAGTCTGATCTGGTGGAAGTGCTGGGACGATTTGACCCCAAGCTGGTCAAGATGTGCCCGACCGGCGAACGAGCGGAAGACTAGACGAGTTGGCGGTTTACGGTTGGCAGTTTGCGGTTAGCAGTTGAGGGTCAACAAACCGCCAACGGATGAGCCGGAGCTCGTCCCTACCAATAAATTTATGGATAAACGAATTTCAGCGAGACAACCCGGCCGCCATTTTTTGCAAATCCCTGGGCCAACGAATGTTCCGGATCGGGTTCTGCGAGCGATTGACCGGCCGACGATCGATCATCGCAGTCAGGAATTCTCTCAACTGGGTCACGATTGTTTGGAAGGAATGAAGCGTATTTTTCAAACGTCTCTGGGCCAGGTTTTCATTTTTCCATCGAGCGGAACCGGAGCCTGGGAAGCAGCTTTGGTTAACACCTTATCGCCGGGTGATCGCGTGCTGATGTTTGAGACCGGCTATTTCGGGACGCTCTGGCAAAAGATGGCGATCAACCTCGGATTGACGGTCGACTTCGTGCCTGGTGATTGGCGGCATGGGGTCTCGCCGGAAGCGGTCGAATCACGGCTGCTTGATGATAAACGGGGAGAGATCAAAGCGGTTTTGTGCGTGCATAACGAGACCTCCACCGGAGTCACCAGCCGGATCGCTGAAGTGCGCCAAGCCATTGACCGGGCCGGACACTCGGCCTTGCTGATGGTGGATACGATCTCTTCGCTCGGCAGTATCGATTACCGGCATGATGAATGGGGAATCGATGTCGGGATTGGCGGCTCCCAAAAAGGTCTTATGCTGCCCCCCGGCCTCGGGTTTAATGCGGTCAGCAAAAAGGGTCTGGCGGCCGCGGGCGCCGCCCGATTACCGCGTTCCTTCTGGTCCTGGGCCGAAATGGTCGAGCCGAACAAAAGCGGGTTTTTTCCATATACTCCGGCTACGAATTTGTTATTTGGGCTGCGTGAAGCCATCTCCATGTTGCTGGAGGAAGAGGGCCTGGAATTAGTATTTAAGCGGCATCAACGTCATGCGGCGGCGACCCGCGCGGCCGTGAATGCCTGGGGTTTAGAACTGGTCTGCGCCGATCCGCGTGAGTACAGCCATGCGCTCACCGCCGTTCATCTGCCGGAGAGTTTCGATGAAGCAGAGTTCCGAGCATTTGTGCTCGAGAAGTTCAATTTGTCGCTTGGTTCCGGCCTCGGGAAACTGAAGGGCAGAGCATTTCGAATCGGCCATTTGGGTGACTTCAATGACCTGATGTTGTGCGGGACCCTCTGCGGGGTCGAGCTGGGGCTGGCTGGTTTCGGCGTTCCTATCCGAAAGGGCGGCGTCGACGCCGCCATGGATTCTTTGGGACGGGCATAAGCCGCCGTATGATGCCTTCTTCTCAGCGTCGTCGTAGACCCACGAAGTCCTTCTTCCCCCCGGCATCGTCCTCGTCCTCGTCCTCGTCCTCGTCGTCGTCCTCGAAAGCGATTCTTCGCCCAGCGCGAAGCGTTGACCCAGGAGCGCGAGTTCCTTGTCACGGCCGGATAAGCGGTATGCCTGTGGCACGCCTAGGTGTCGAGGACGAGGACGAGGACGATGTCGCGGGTAAGAAGGATGTTGCGGGCTTCCATCACGCGCCGTTCGGGCCAAGCGGCTGCATTTGCTTGAAACGAAACATCTGCGAGAAAATCATTGTAGGGCTGGGTGCTTTGGGCTTAAAAAATCTTTGAAAGAGGCACGAGCGGTGAACAGCAGGCAAAGTAAGGAACAGCCAGGGGAGATGCAGTTCCATACCACTCGATGGGATATGGTGCTCCGCTCAGGTGATGTCGGCTCGCCGTTGCATGAACAGTCTTTGTCCGAATTCTGTTCCCGTTATTGGTACCCACTCTATCACTTTGCCCGCTACAAGGGGTTTAGCGATGAGGATGCCCAAGACCTCACCCAAAGTTTCTTTCTGCATCTGTTGGATAAAGTGAGCCTTAGACATGCCGACCCCAGCCGGGGCCGGTTCCGGTCCTTCTTACTCGCTTCGTTCCAGAATCACATCTCTGCGGTGCGACATCGGGCAGTGGCCGCAAAACGGGGTGGGAAAAATCAGTTAGTGGCGCTCGATGCCCAGGAAGCAAATGAACGCGCTCATCTTGAGCCAAAAGATCACGTGACCGCGGAAATATTCTTCGATGCACAATGGGCGCAGTTGTTGCTCGAACGAGCCATGCTCCGGCTTAGCGAGGAATATCGGCAACAAGGTAAGGCCGCCCAATTCGACCGGCTCCGCGGTTACCTTGATCTTACCGGAGAAAACCTCACCGAGAGCTATGAGGAGGTGGCCAACGAGCTAGGTTTAAGCGTGGCCGGAATTAAGACTTTGGTGTTTCGCATGCGGAAGCGTTACTCGTCGCTTTTGCGTGACGAGGTAGCCGAGACGGTGCTCGATCCTCGCGACATCGACGCGGAGATTCATGCTTTGTACGAGGCGCTCTTGGTGACTGAAGGACGTCGAATGAAATGAATGCGGATGGTGAAGGGAACCTGGGGTTCCCTGAGGACCAGACTCCGCCGCGAGCGCCCGAAACCCATACCTCCTCCGGTGCGACCGAAGGCTTGCCGCATGACCAGGGGCCAAGACTGCCGCTGCCGGCAGAGATGCTTCGTCGCGCCAGCGGCAGCTCAATCGATTCGTTCTCAGGCGAACCTACGGATCTCAGTCTTTTAGTCGCTGAGCAATTTCAGCGGCGATATGCCCATTTCGAAGTCGATATCGGCCCCGATGGCAAACCGGTTGAGCTTGGCCGGGGTGCGATGGGAATCACCTACAAAGCGTCGGACACGACCTTACGCAGGCAGGTGGCGCTGAAGGTGATTTCTACCCGGCTCCTCAATAACGAATCACTCAAGAATCGCTTCTTACGGGAAGCGCGCGCTGCCGCATCGCTGCGACATCCTTATGTCGCGTCGATCTACTTTCTTGGCTCTACGGAAGCCTCCTATTTCTACGCGATGGAGTTAGTCGACGGGCAGACCCTGGAAGCTTATGTCGCTCAACATGGACCGCTCGACGTCAAGCTAGCCCTGGACATTACCGTTCAAATCACTTCGGCTCTGGCCGCCGCGCACCAGGCAGGCCTCGTCCATCGAGACATTAAGCCCGCCAATATTATTTTGACTCGGGAAAGCCAAGGTCAATTGACCGCGAAAGTGATCGATTTCGGACTGGTGAAAGTCGCGGCGGGAACCGTCGAAGATTCGTCTGCTTCTGAGCCTGGGATTTTCTTGGGGACGCCTCGATACGCGAGCCCGGAGCAGATCAGCTGCGGCCAGGTTGATATCCGGTCGGACCTATACTCGGTCGGAGTTACCCTTTGGCAGATGCTGACCAGATCGGCGCCCTTTATGGGCACACCATCGGAGGTAGCCGCCCAACATCTCCAAGCCGCTTTGCCGATCAGCAAGTTAAAGCACTTCCCGCCGCCAGTGGTAGCGTTACTCACGCATTTGCTGGAAAAGGACCCGAAAGACCGGCCGCAGACGCCGGATGACCTTCTGGCGCTCCTCAAAGCGACCCAAAGAAATATCGCCGGCGCTCGTACGATGCCTTTTCGAGTGCCGCCGACTGACACGGGACGTCGCTTTGGCGGAGACTTGTGGAAGCGCTATCTCATTGTTGCCGGCTGTCTTCTCATGGTTGCGGGCGCAGCCGGAGTTTACCTGATGCTGCGGCAACCAGCCACCGGGGGCGGCGAAAACGGAAAATCGGTTGCGGTATTGCCATTCGACAACGTCGGCGAGGACAAACAGAATCAGTACCTCAGCGATGGCCTCACCACCGAAGTAATTTTCCAGCTTTCGAGAATCACGGCGCTCCGAGTTATATCCCGGGATTCGGTGTTACTTTACAAAGCGGTCCCAGGGAAAGCGCGAAAGCCACTGCAGGAGATCGGCAAAGAGCTAGACGTACAAACCGTGCTGGAAAGCAGCGTGGAGCGGCTAAATGACCGGGTGAATATCATCGCAGTCTTGTACGACGCCAGGACCGGCCGTCGGTTATGGGGAGCGTCTTACAACCGGGAATTAAAGGATCTTTTTGCCATCCAGTCTGATGTTGCCGAAAATCTAACCGCTGCTCTGAAAGTGCGCCTGTCGCCGGATGAGCTGAAGCAGATCCGGCGTAAGCCGACAGAAAACGTCAGCTCCTACGATCTTTATCTGCAAGGGCAAGAGTTTTACGACCAACTTCACAAAGAGGACAACGAGCAAGCCATCGCCCTCTTTAGGCAGGCTATCGAATTGGATCCCAAGTTTGCTTTAGGCTATGTCGGACTGGCCGATGCCTATTTGGCGCGCGTAAGCCGATTCGGGGGCGAGAGCTACAGTGTCGATTCGGCGATCGATCTTTGCCAACAAGCGATCAGTTTGGATCCGAATCAGGTTCGGGCGTATACCGTTTTAGCGCTCGCGTTCAACTTTAAAGGGATGGAACAGGCAGCGAGTAAACAAACCGCGCGCGCACTGGCCTTAGCCCCAAACGACGCGATGGCTAATCGCCGGGCGGCTTATGAGGCCGACGCCTTAGGTCATGTCGCAGAAGAGTACTCGCGGACTTGGAAGTCACACCGGTTAGAGCCGACCAATCCGGGTGATCCCTATGAGTTGGCAGCTATCTGCGCTTGGGTAGGGGAAAGAGAAATGATGGAAAAATGGATGGCGGTCGCCCTCGATCTTGAGACCGATGCGGATCGGCGAACACTGCTTGAGGCCGAACGATTCGTGTTTCGAAACGATTGGAAAGCTGCTGTGACCCAGTTGCGGAAGTTGCCGCTGGAAGCAAAGGCGTATGATCATGCCGTATTCCAGTTGCTCGTCGCTTGTTCCGCTAAACTTGGCGATTGGACCACCGTAAACGAGATAGCCAAGACGAAGCTCGGACCAGAAACGGATGCCTGGGATTCGAATATGTGGGCGTCGGCCTACTTGGCGTTATCCGCTCAAAATGAAAACCATCCGGCAGAAGCAGAAAAACAGAGCGAAGCGTTAGTGAACTTCATTCAGGAGAAATTCGTCGGCAGAAAGATCGAACATTGGGAGGCCTTCTACCTGGCGTTTGGTGAACGGTTTTTGGATAAAAAAGACGAGGCTTATGTTCAGCTGCGGCCAATCTTTTCCCCGGCCCTACGCCATTCGCCGTTGCAAGGACAAGATCCGCTGCTCTCGATTTTCCAGCAAGACCGGGAATATAAAGATCTGGTATCGCAATTGAACAGCGAGATGGAAAATACGCGGACGCGGATTCACGAACTGGAAAAGGCGAGTGATTGACTTGCGGCCTAGTGCACTGTTGGCTAGGAATGGCTTCGATAACCTGCAACCATCAAGGCCCAGATGTATGTCGCCTTGGGTGATCCGCTTGAGCCAATTTTCGAGTTCTTTCAACTAGCCTGCAAACAGCAAGGGGAGAAGGTCATCGCGCTTGCGGATCTGGGTGAAAAGGCTCGATTCAGTTGGCGGTTCGATTCGGATACCACGTCTTCAGCAGCGCAGCTTGCTGATTCGAGTCCGTTCGGGGATCACGAAGTCAAAGGTGTCCTGGTACAAAAGCCTCCCAGACTGGACGCGGATGTCGCTCCCAACGCAGAAAGCGAGCGTTTGCAGATGGAGAAGAACGCGATCCTGATCGCTTGGTGTTGGAGCCTGCCATGCCCAGTGATTAACCGCTATCCGACGGCCTTTTGGTTTGCGCCGAGTACCGCGCAGGTGTTCTGGGAACCGCTGCTTACTCGATGTGGGTTAGCACTACCTGACACAATTCTCAGCAATGTCGAGGCAGCGCTCCGGCGCTTTGCCGCTGATCTTGGCGGAAACATCTGCTATTCACCCTTCTGCGATTCCCAGACCTATCGGATCACCGGCCAAGAGAGTTGGGCTGGTCTCAATAAAATGAGAGTGAATGGTCCTGTTCGCCTCGTTTCATTTACTCCCCCGGTGTACCGCGCCTGTGTCGTCGGTCAGCAGATCTTTTGGGACCGGACGGTTCCAGATCCGCTTTTACACTGCGAAGACCAACTCAAACAGTTGGCGGCGTTAGCCGGTTTGGATTTTATCGAGGTCCGGCTCATCGTTCAGCGCGGTGATCTTGGTGTTCTGGCCGTCGAGGCCTTTCCTGACCTGAAGGGCTTTAGCGAAGCGTCTCTACGTGAGATTGCTGGAGCTCTGGTTGCCATCCTGCAATCCCCGAAACCGCTGCACTCACCGATCGCCGAGGGGTACTGGATATGATCCTGCTGTGCGGCAGTGGCGAGGATGCGGTAACCCGCTTCTTGAGCAGACAGCTCTCAACCTACGGGGTGAAACACCAGTTGCTCGACTTAAGCCGCTATCCGGTCGACTATCTTGTGACCAATTACCGGAGTAGTGTCTGGCGTTTTGGCTCAATCTCATGGCCAGAGGGCTCGATTCAGACCGACGAACTCACCGGCGTGTTTACTCGCAACCTCACCCGGTGGGACGATCTGCCGAGCTCTCGGCTCGATGCCAATCTGGCGGTCGCATTGCACGCAGAAAAAGATCTGGGCCTGGAGAGCCTTTGGATGGGGCTGGATTGCGCCGTGGTCAACCGGTTCGGAAGCAATTGGTCGAACCATAGTAAACCGTATCAGACCTTAGCGTTTCGTGGTGGTGGCCTCTTTGAGATTCCCAAGACTCTGATTTCCAACGATCTAGTGGCGATGCGCAGCTTTTATGAGGAGGCAGACGGGCAGGTTATCTATAAGGCTGCGAGCGGCCTCTCTTTCGGGACCGTACAGGTGACGTTGGAAAATTTAGAAAGCTTGTTGTCGGAAGGAAACACTCCGATTCAGCTCCAACAGCGAGTGACTGGGGTCGATATCCGAGTACATGTGGTCAGCGACCAAGTGTTTGCCACTAGGGTGCGTTCCGGCGCCATCGACTATCGTCGGGCCGGCGACGAGCGAGTTCACTTGGAGGCGATAGAGCTACCGGTGACAACGGCGGCCCATTGTATTCAGCTCACGAAGCGATTTGGCCTGTTGCTTTCCGGCATCGATTTGAAAGAAACGCCGGACGGAAGATTTTACTGTTTCGAGGTCAACACTTGTCCCGATTTCGCTTTCTACGAACAAAGCACCGGCCAACCAATCAGCGGCGCTTTGCGGGATCTTCTCTCCGGGCGTTAGTCATTCTGGCGCAGAAGATTCCCTGAAACAGTAACTTTCAAAAAGGTTACTAATATCTAGAAGGCGGGTTCGTTTCATCGCGCGACCGCTCCTAGAGCTTCGCGATGGCGACGCCGTCTAAAATATAGATACGAAAGCAGAAAGCCATGTCCCTGACAGTTCGTGACCTCATCACTGCTATCCAAAGCCAGCTGGAGAGCGGTGTTACCAATAGATACTGTGCCGTCGGTACGGTACACCCGGGCCAACCTCCGATAACAAATCCGAGCGAGTCTCTCTGCGATTTAACTTCAACGGAACTCACCAACGCGGTCGGAAACGCTGTGATCGGTAAATGGAGGACCGAGGTGGGTTCGTCGGGCGGTCTCAGAATCAAGGGCGCTGAAATGGTAAAGCGTACCACCGGGCTGGAACCCACAGAGCCAGACTAAATAGAGACCGCGGTGTTGACCGGGTGCCGGAACCAGGGAGGCAACGGCAAGAGCTCTTTCCGGCATGAAAAATTGGCGCTGGCATCAATTCTTTGAAACTCAGGTTTCGAAAATCATTAGTACGAGACGGGACAACCTCTAATCCATTCGGTGCAGAGAGCCCACCAACATAGCGAGCCAGCGCGGGGATGACCCGCAAAAAACGTAGCCAACGGGAAACGCAGACCGCTCGGGTGGACCACCTGAGCGGTTCTGTTTTTTTCCCAAACGCTGAAACTCGCGGCGTCCAATTCATTAGTACGGAATGAGGTTAACGGTTTTCAAAGTAGGTCACCCTTTTGGGTGATTCTTAAAGTCTTCGCGGAGGAAAAACAGGGCCGCCCGGGCGAGTGTTCGGGCGGCTCGATTTCTTTTTGGTCCACGCCTTTCTGAAGAGAGCATCGTCGTGGTGGAACGCGCCACACCTGATGGCTTGCCACCCTAGAACGGCTTATAAAGCGCCAGCCATGCCCCTAACGCCACCAGCGCAGCGAGGTAGAGAAGCAACGGGCCCTTAAACTTAGAGAACCGCCGGACCAGCATGAGAGAAGCTCCGGCTAGCAGCCAAACGATGACTTTGCCCCAAACCCAACCGGGCAAGTTCTTGCCGATCCCGAGCTGTACCAGCATGAAGAATCCGGTGATCAGGACGAGCACGAGCCCGAGCCCATGTGACATGCTGAAAACGCGCCGAGCAGCGGGATCCGTCGTGGCCCCGTTTGAGGCCAGCGCGCCCGCGAGCCCCATAAAAGTTAAGGCTAAACCAACCAGATGAAGGATTTTCAGGGTTAAATAACTCATTTGGTCGCGAATTTCGCCGAAGCTCGTGCGGTGTCGAGGGGCTCGCCCTATGCTCGCCCCGGAGGAGTTAGGAGTTAGGAGCCAGGAGGGCAGGGGTAAGACACACATTGTGACGATGGTTGGTAGGGCGAGGCTCCCGAATGGCCCTAGAGAGCCAACACGGAGACAGACGACCGTTAATTCTTGGTGCGCCGCCCCGAACAGCGCGCCGAGCCGTGGTCCCATCGTGGGCAACGGCTCGGCGCGCGCATAGACCTCGTATAGTTGCTCTATGGACGAAAGCCAGTCGCGCTGCGAAAACTCTCCGGTGTAGAGGGAGCCTCGCCCTACCAACGACTGGCCAACGCTCGGCCAAACCCCCGACCTCCTGGCTCCTGGATCCTGACTCCTAGCTCCTCCGAGGCCAGCATAGAGCGAGCCCCCACAGAGCCCCCGGTTTATTCCTCCCAGCTGTCCCGTTCGATCGCCCTGTCCGGCTTGCTTTTTGGTCTTTGAATTCCAATGGTTTAGCCGGCTATGGATTTTCAACCGATTACCGTTGTGGACGCTTTCACTAGTGTTCCGTTTGCCGGGAATCCGGCGGCAGTTTGTGTTTTGAAACAGGAACAATCCGCTGCCTGGCTGCAAGCAGTAGCCCAAGAAATGAACCTGTCGGAGACCGCTTTTCTGCTTCCGGAAGGGGAAGGCGTTTATCGGTTGCGCTGGTTTACCCCGAAAATTGAAGTGAAACTCTGCGGGCATGCGACCTTAGCGTCCGCTCATGTGCTGTGGACTGAGGGATACGCGCCGGTATCACAGCTATTATACTTCGAAACCTTGAGCGGCAGACTCACCGCTGAACGCAAGGAAGACGGCTGGATCGCTTTAGATTTTCCTTCTCTGCCGGTAACCGAAACGGCGTGTCCGCCCGAGCTGCGGCAAGCGTTACAGATTGAACCATTGTTTGCGGCCAAGACCCCGTCCACCTACCTGGTAGAAGTCGCTAACCGAACAGCGTTATTAGGGATTAAACCGGACTTCGGGCTTATGCTGCGGAGTGGTTGTGGCCGGGTCATTGTCACTTGCCAGGCGGATCCCGGTGATCAGTACGATTTCTATTCCCGATTCTTCGCGCCGGACGCCGGGATCGATGAAGATCCGGTGACCGGGTCCGCCCATTGTGCGCTTGCCCCTTACTGGGCGAAAAAATTAGGGAAGAATGAGCTCCACGCCTTTCAATGCTCGGAACGCGGAGGTGAGCTCCGGCTCCTGGTGCGCGAAGATCGAACAGTGTTGCAAGGGCGCGCCGTCGTGGTGCTGAAGGGTCAGTTCCTGGTGCACGACTCGCGTTAGGCTCGTCGAAGGAACTAGGAGCTAGGAGGTTGGGGTTAGGCATCGCAAGGTATGTTCGGAGGGGCGTTGCATTCGGCTCTGCAGCTCCAACGGCTCTCCGAATATACCTTGCGACGCCTAACCCCTGACCTCTTAGCTCCTCAACACGCTCGTGTGCTTAAAAACTCCAAAGCTACGTCGGACAAGTCGGCGCGCATTTCGGCGTCGCAACCCTTGTCCACTGAAACACAAGCCACGTTGAGGGTGCCTTACGGATGTTCGGGAGCCTCGCCCTACCGGGCTTAAGATGACCATTCAGCGCGAGCCGGTGGCTCATTTTTGGGCGCATCTGTCTAAAAGCCGCCAGTGCTGTCTGACTTATGGAGGCGGCGGCCTCAGATCCGGTAGGGATGAGCTCCCGCTCATCCGCGTCGATTCCCCTGGTGCAATCCCTCGAAGCGGACGAGCGGGAGCTCGTCCCTACCGAGTCCCGCGCCGCGTCGCCCTTTCGCCGCGACGCCTCGCTCCAAATTCACGCTTCGCCACAAACCTGGTACGCATCCCGCTATAACCGGGCGGTTCCGCCAGCTTTTATGAATCTCGCCGACTTTAGACGTACCGGACATTGGCCTACTCTGCTATCAGCGTTTCTCTATTTTGATTTGAGTTTCATGGTTTGGACCGTGCTAGGTCCATTAGCGGCGCAGATCGGTGAAAGCCTGAAGCTGTCACCGGATCAAAAAGGCCTACTGGTAGCAGTCCCGATTTTGGCCGGCGCGATTTTGCGGATAGCGCTCGGTTTGCTGGTGGATCGGATCGGAGCCAAGAACACCGGAATCTTAGCTCAATTGATCGTTATCGCCGGGCTGTTATTGGCATGGGCCATCGGACTAAAATCATTTGCCGCGGCTTTGGCGCTGGGCGCGATCTTGGGGTTTGCCGGTGCGAGTTTCGCAGTGGCTTTACCGCAAGCCGGACGCTGGTACCCGCCTAATCTGCAAGGCTTTGTTCTGGGGCTCGCTGGAGCCGGGAATATCGGAGTGGTCATCGATAGCTTGGTTGCTCCCCGGTTAGCTACCGCCTACGGCTGGCGCACCGTTTTTGGGTTAGCCGTAATCCCGGCCGTGATCGTGTTCGTGATTTACGTGCTCGTTTCGCGCGAGAGCCCGCGGACAGCTCCGGCTAGACGGCTAACGGATTATCTCGCGTTGTTACGGGATCAAGATTCGCATTGGTTCTGCTTTTATTACACGGTCAGCTTTGGTGGCTTTGTTGGTCTAGCCAGTTCGTACGTTCTCATTTTCAAGGATCAATTCGCCATTTCTCCGATTAATGCGGGTGATCTGGCCGCCGTTTGTACCTTTGTCGGCGCGGTACTCCGGCCGATCGGCGGTGGAGCCGCCGACCGGTTTGGCGGTATCCGCGTTCTCCATTGGTTTTACTTCGTGGCAGCGGTTGCGCTCACCGTCAGTATCTTCTGTAACCAGATCCCGACGAAACTGCTTTTCTTTGCGATCGCATCGGGAGCGCTCGGAATGGCCAACGGAGCGGTGTTCCAGCTGCTGCCGCAACGTTTTGGCCGGGAGATTGGCTTGATGACCGGGCTGGTTGGCGCCGGAGGCGGGATTGGCGGTTTTTACTTAGCGAGCTCGCTTGGCTATTCCAAGGCTGTCACCGGCTCGTTTTCGCTCGGATTTTTGATTTTCGCAGTTCTTTGTCTGGTTGCGTTGGGAGCCCTTGGGATCGTCAAGAGCCGGTGGCGCAGTACTTGGGGAGCCCTGGCTAATGCCCGGATTTAAAACGCTGATCGCTGAAGCTCTGGCCGAGCAACGGCTCTTTACGCCGGTCGCAGAGTTTGGCCGCAAACATTCCGCAGGTCAGGAATCGTCGAATCATTATCGAGACTTGATTCCGCTGTCACAACCCGAGCCGGGCGAACAGTACGCGTTTAGTGTGGATCTGGATGCCTGCTCCGGCTGTAAAGCTTGTGTCAGCGCTTGTCATAGTCTGAACGGACTGGACGATGAAGAGACTTGGCGTGAGGTGGGTCTGCTTTTTGGCTCAACCGCTGACGGCCCGGTTCTACAAACCATCACAACGGCTTGTCACCACTGTTTAGATCCAGCCTGCCAGCTCGGTTGCCCGGTCCAAGCTTATCATAAGGATGAAGTGACCGGCATCGTGCATCACTTGGATGATCAATGCATCGGTTGCCAATACTGTATTTTCAAATGCCCGTACGATGTGCCCAAATACTCGCCGGCCAGGGGCATTGTTCGCAAGTGTGACATGTGCCATCAACGGCTGGCCGCGGGCGAAGCGCCGGCTTGTGTACAAGCCTGTCCAACCCATGCTATCCGGATCACCAAAGTGACCAGGGCAGAGGTCAACGCCCGATCCACGAATCCGTTGGTACCCGGCGCCGCCGACTCCGGGTACACCAGACCAACCACGCGCTATTTGCGGGAAACCCCGTTGCCGGCAGATCTGGAGACACCGCCTGAACGTTCATTCACGCCTGAACCTGTGCACACCCCTTTGGTGGCGATGTTAACGCTGACTCAATGGTCACTCGGATGTTTTCTCATACTGCTGGCGCAGACCTTGGGGATGAGCGGGAGCTCACCCGGTTCGACTGAGCTTGCGCAACTCCTACGGTACTTGACTGCTTTAGGGCTGGTGACTGTCGTTGCCGGACTTGCCGCCAGTGTTTTACATTTGGGAAGGCCGCTGCATGCCTGGAAAGCGTTCCTCGGTTTTCGAACCTCTTGGTTGAGCCGCGAGATTCTGGTATTCGGAGCTTACGGGTTTGCCAGTCTCGTATGGGGTCTTTGGCTGTTTTTGGGTCACCGGTCCGGGCTTTCCCAGCCATTCGACGAGATCGGGTTGGGTGTACTCGGCGTTTTGGGAGCAGCCGCTGTCTATTGCTCGATCATGGTCTATGTGGACACTCGTCGCGCCTTTTGGCGCTGGTGGCAGACCTTTCCAAAGTTCGCCGGCACTGCGCTATTGCTCGGTCTTAGTTCCGGGTTCGTATTCGGTAACCGAAGTCCGTTGATTGCAGTTGCGCTGGCGCTGGTCGCGGCGGCAAAACTGGCGTTCGAAGCCGGGTTTCTCTTTTCTCAGGCTGGCGGTTCCGGGTGGGGACCGGACAAACGCAGCGCGTCGGTGATGATTCGGTCCTGCCGCCGGACGCTCTCTTGGCGATTCGTCTGCGGTGCTCTCGGCGGCGTCATTATCCCTTTGCTAGCGCTAGCTTCGCCGCTGCCCATCAGTTTGAAAGTCGCCGGGTTTGCACTCTGCTTCTCAGGCGAACTATTGGAGCGCTCGCTCTTTTTCTCAGCGGTCACCCCTGATCGCATGCCGGGGATCGGTCCTCGAGGTTAGGCTTCGTCCAGGGTAGGCGATGAAAAAGAAGAAACCGTTGATAGACCGAGCTCCCGATTTTCTGCGTCGCTGGAACGGCCGCCTGACTCAAGAGTTAGTGCTGCACCCAAGCGATTTCGGGCTAGGTAAATTGCCGGCCCGGCTGCAGCCGGATGATGTCACCGCCATGATCTGCGGGTTTTGTTCCACGGGTTGCTCGCTCAATGTTCATTTGAAGAACGGGCAAGCCGTCAATTTGACCCCAACCAAGGAATATCCGGTTAACCTGGGGATGGCTTGTCCAAAAGGCTGGGAGGCATTGACCCCGCTAAGTGCGCGAGATCGAGCCGTGACCCCGATGCTCCGTAGCGCCACCGGAAACTTGGAACCGATCGACTGGGATACTGCGCTCCAAGTGTTCACCCTGCGATTTAAAGCCATCATGGAACAGCACGGACCTGAATCCGTGGCTTTCCTCAGTACCGGGCAGATTGTGTCCGAAGAAATGGCCTTCCTGGGTGCGCTGGCGAAATTCGGGATGGGGATGATTCACGGGGACGGCAACACTCGCCAATGCATGGCGACCGCGGTCACCGCCTATAAAGAATCATTCGGGTTCGATGCGCCTCCTTATACGTACGGGGACTTTGAAGAGTCCGATGTGATCGTTCTGGTTGGATCCAATCTCTGCATTGCCCATCCCATCCTTTGGCAACGGATTTGCCGGAATAAACATGAGCCGGAAATCATTGTTATTGATCCCCGGGCCACGGAAACGGCGTTAGCGGCAACTCAACACTATGCGATCAAGCCGAAATCCGATCTTCTGCTCTTCTACGCGCTGGCCGATCGATTCATAAAAAGAGGTTGGCTCCAGCAAGACTTTATCGATGCGCATACCGAGGGGTTCGCCGAGTTTGCGGACCACGTTGCCCGTTTCCCGGCCGAGCGCGTGTTACCTAAGCTTGGTTTGACCGCCGCCGAACTGGATCGGCTCGCTGACAGCATCCATCGTGGCCGCCGCGTATCTTTTTGGTGGACGATGGGCGTGAATCAAGGCCACGAAGCGACTCGTACCGCGCAAGCCATCATCAACCTCGCTTTAATGACCGGCAACATTGGCCGGCCTGGTACCGGAGCCAATTCGATTACCGGCCAATGCAACGCCATGGGTTCCCGGCTTTTCAGCAACACCACCAATTTGCTGGGTGGCCACGATTTCACTGATCGCGAACACCGGGAAAAAATCGCACGTATTTTAAAGATCAACTCGGCGTTAGTCCCGGCCCGGGGCAGCCTGGCGTACGATCAAATCCTGCAACGGGTGGCCGATGGGAAAATCAAAGGGCTATGGATCATCGCCACGAATCCCGGCCATTCCTGGATCCATCAAAAGAGTTTTCGCGAAGCCGCTAAGCAACTCGATTTCTGCGTGGTGCAGGATATGTATCACACGACCGAGACCGTCCAAGCCGCTCATTTGCTCTTACCCGCTGCCGCCTGGGGAGAGAAAGAAGGGACCTTTATCAATTCGGAACGCCGGATTGGGTTAGTAAAGAGGGTCTCCCGAGCGCCCGGCGAAGCGTTAGCCGATTTCCACATCTTCAAATTGATCGCCCAATATTGGGGCTGCGGCGATCTGTTCCGGCATTGGACCTCTCCCGAAGCCGTGTTCCAGATCATACGAGAGATCACCCAGGGACAACCTTGCGACATTACCGGTATAGAAAACTATCGCATGATCGAAGAGGCCGGCGGCATCCAATGGCCGTACCCCGGTAGGGATGAGCTCCCGCTCATCCGAGACGAGCGTGGGAGGGGAGCCGCTTTGGAATGTGCCTCAGAACCTCGCAAAATTCGCTCCAGCGCTGGCCCGGCAAAAAACTCGGCTAAACAGGCGGCTCCCGGGAATGACCCGGTGTCTAGCAGTTCTATCAGCCGACCCGGAGTTCCGACCGAGCGCCGGTTGTTTGAGGATGGACGCTTTTATCATCGCAATGGCAAAGCCCGGTTCCGGTTCGATCAACCAACCCGGGCGCCGGAATTGCCGGACAGTGAATACCCGTTCTTTCTACTAACTGGGCGTGGAACCTCAGCCCAATGGCATACCCAGTCGCGAACCGCTAAATCAGCGGTTCTGCGGAAACTGTATCCGGATCAGATCTATGTGGAAATCAATCCCGATGACAGTAAAAGACTGGGGATAGAAACGGGCGAACTAGTCGAAGTCAGCTCACGCCGGGGTCAGTTAGGAGCCGTAGCCTTCGTCACCGGCACCGTGGCCGCCGGTCAGGTCTTCATCCCCATGCATTACGTCGCGACTAACGAACTAACCTTCCCGGCATTCGACCCATGGTCACGCCAACCCGCCTATAAATCCGCTGCTGTTAAGATCCTAAAGCGCTAATGCGAAGGGCTGATCTTGAAGACCGTTCCGAGTCCACCGATTCCACCTTCGTTCGTTGTGCCGTAAAGGAAATTATCAGGGCCGACTACCAAACTGCCAACCGGGTTTTTCCCATCGTGAGTGATGGTTCCATCACCGAAGTTGTGCAACACAGTAAATAACGAGCCGTCCGTGGAGATCTCAAAGACCACGCCGTTTCCCACGGTGCCCCCGAGTTGTGTTGTCCCATACAAGTTACCGTTTGGTCCCTGCACTAGGCCACTAGGAATTCTTCCATCGCTGCCCAGAAACGTGTGGATCGTCGTTATCACGTGGTCCGGTGTCATCTTAAAAATGAACCCTTTGTCTACCGAGCTGCCGAACGAGCCGTAATAATTGCCATCTTTGGCCTGGATCAATGGCTGACTCACGTAGGAAAATTGACCCGGAATTTGGGAAAGGATCGTGACCTGTCCCTCGGGCGTCATCATGAAGATCGAAGCAGTGAAGTTGAAAGCAAACTCGCTAGTACTTCCATAGAAATTGCCGTCCGAACCCTGGAGCAACGCGCCTTGAGGATACATTGCGCCCGAGTTGGTGAAATTGTACAAAACGGTCAGCGCAAACGTCTGTGGATCCATTTTATAAATGGTGCCAGCATCGGGATTACCCGACGTGCCTTCAGTCGTTCCGTAAAAATCACCGTCTGACCCGACAATGACATTTCCGTTGGGGGTAAGAACACCGTTACGTCCGAATTTAAACGCGAGATTCAAATTCCATTGCTGGGATCCGACTGCTGGCGTGAGCTCAAATAGTGTTCCCGCTCCTCTTCGCCTTGGTCCGCCGCCGGTGACGCCAACCAGAGTTCCATTGTAGTTCAGCAAAGGCTGGTCGGAAACCATGTACTGCTTATGGGTGAAGCTCCTGATGATAGTCAGTTTTCCTGAAGGCGTAATTCGAAAAACGGTGCCGCTGCCGCCGTTTATATATTGAGCCTTGGTCTCGGTTACGCCGTATAAATCATTATCCGGCCCTACGGCCAAGGCTGCCTGCGGAGTGGCTCCATCGTTTGGAACGCTGCCATCCCCAAATCTATGAAGAATAGTGAGTTGCGCATCCGCCCTCTCGAGGGACCAAACGCCGAGCATGGCGATCGCGAGAGTTAACACTAACGCACCGAACAGCTTCCGTCGAAAGCTGCCTGAGAACGGAGATCGGTGGGGCGATACGGGCCGCTTCCCACAGAGGCCGATTAATTTCATGAAAGCTAGTCTAGTATCGAGCACAAATGTGTTGGTCAAGATCTAAGCGACTCGTGGAGCGTGCCTCGCTTGCGAGGCCGACTAACCGCTGACGCCGCCATTCTTTTCGCCGATCCATTCAGGGTTGGGGCACTCTTGATCTTCGCCGGTTTTCAGAGAACGGCTAAGGATGGAGAAACCGCCCACCGAAAAGTCGAAGATATTCCTTTGGCTCGGGATCACCTTTATCACCACGGGCAGCCTGATCGCCGTCATCGCCTACGCGATCCTAATCCAACCCGCCGGTGAAGATAATCTATGGACGCTGGGCGGGATCCCACTTTTGATTCTCGGCGGCTTCCTGGCTTTCGTTGGCGTTGTCACCATGCTGATTCATGGCGTCCTCAAGGGGATCGGCAGATGAACTGAACTTTCTATCACGAAGACGAATTTTTAATTGGGGGTCCGGTAATCGGTTTGATATCGATAATAGGCGAGCCGTTAATAGCTTCGAGTGAGTCAACTCTAAGCCAGTGATCAGTTATGCTGAGAATTTTGGTGCGGTGAAGGCCGATGGGGTTAGGGCGGTCGAGCGAGCAAATGGCAAATACTCCCTGTAAAGGGCTACGAGGATGGTTGTGAGGATGCGTTTTTAGAATTGTTCGATCTGCTTGATGGAGCCAGGTGAGAACCCAGATGTCGGTTCCAGGTTTGAGACCGTCAAGAGCTTCGATATAAGCCGGCTTTATTTCCAAACTGGCGCTCGGAGCGTCTTCGTGGGCCTGAAAAGGCGCCGACGCCGATGCTCGGGTGGTTAAATGTGAGTGAACGCGGCCGATTTGGATGAGGTTCATGACGTTTCCTCCGGAAGCACTTCACGCTCCCTCGTGTACGGACGTCTGTCTACTGTCTTGTGTGTACGACTCCAGAACCGACGTAGGCCGTTCTATCAATCTTGGGAGACGGATCTGCGGGTCGATTCGCTGAACCTGGACAGTTCTTCTTCCGTCATCACGCCGAGATTGTGGATGAAGTGGAGCCGCATTGTCGCCGTGGAACGTCTGATGTCACTGAACCCGTTACCCAGATCTGCGTCCTTCCGATGGATGAATTTGTAGGCGTCCACGTATCGTTCATGCTGGGTTCGTTTCGGGTCCGTCAGCTTCTTGATCAGTTGCTGGTTTACCTTAGCGCAATAACGATCTAGCCAAATCGGGAGCAGCTCGCGGAAGATCCTCCAATCCGACTCTACGATTCCGCAGGCCATAACTGACACTTACACCTGGAATTTGGTCACGTCGACCACTCAGCGTAGTGCAGGGGTTTTCGCATATGAATCAGGCTATCACTGTTAATCAGCTACATCCGATCTTACATAACCTAGATCCATCCTCCGTCATCAAGCAGGCACTAATGGAAATGGAGCTCATTCCTCCGAGGCGCGGACCTAACCCGTGACCTCGCGGCTCCTAGATTTCTAGTTCCTAGCTCCTCGACGACCCCAAAAGCGAGTCGCATCCCGAGTGTTGCCAACCGAGAAGTATCCCGCTACCATCGCGCGTTAGAGACAACCCGGCGCAAGGCTTGGGGGTTATTGCATCACTTTCTATAGATGAACCGTCCCTTAGCCCGAGCTGTCGTATGGATGAGACGATCGATTCCGCTTGTTCTCGTGGGCGGACTTTTGGCGGGCTGCAGTACAGCCGGTTGGGAGAGCAAAGTGTATCTCCGCCCGGGTAAGCGCGTGCCGGGCGGCGAAGTTGTGGCTGTCGTGACTAAAATGAAGGGGGTGTCGGTTGTCAGCCCTCCTCCTAAACAGCCGCCTCAGGATAGCGCGCTGGAGGGTATCCAGGTAAAGCGAGGGGACGTCGTAGCCATCGTCATGTTCCCTACACCCATTGGTCTTAAGCAAAAGGTATTTTCGATCATCGTCGGCACTCAATCGCAGTCGGCGGATGGCAAAGCGTTCGTTCAAGATCTCGCTAACACGCTCCAAAAGAAATACGGGGATTCAGCGCATCCCCCGGGATCCGTAAAAGCGGTGCGCCGCGGCGGAAGCTGATCCGCTAAATTCGGAGTGGGGGATGCTGCGCAAAAAGCAGTTTGTGGGCGGACCGTGCTACGCGGTGAAGCCGAACTCGCCAAGAGACGACCGGTGCCCGGCAGCCGTAATCTCATCGACATCCCACGGGGACTTCAGCGCTTTCCACTCGTCGCCGCGAAGTTAAAAAAATAGGTGCTATGTTGACGCCCCTGGCCACAGTTGAATGCAAAGCGTTTTGAATCCGGCGCCCAAAGCACACTGGATTGTCCAGGTGATCCGACAGTACAGGCATCGGTTAATTCTAGGGCTACTTCGTTCTCGCCGGGGGCCCAACCGGCGTTCATCAGACGACATTCTTAAACGGCGCTAACCGATAAGGCAAGCCGGCAGATCGTCGGAGACGCGAGGCACGCCCCCCACGGCGCGCCTCGCTCTTCACTAACCAGGCAGGAGAACTACCGCTGAATTATCGACACCGTGCCGTCGTATTCGTTTGCCGCATAGACAAACCGGTTATTCGGCGCGACCGCGACTCTGATCGGGACAGCGCTAGCAGGGGCCCAATACGCTCCTCGGTTCTTTTCTGTTCATTTCTGCTAGTTCCATTCTGAGGGTCACGTCTTAGCATATACTTCCTTCATTTTGTCTGTTGCTGGTTAAAGACATGACCCTAGTTCCGACCGCCTCAGCCCAGGAAGGCTTGACCCTGATCGGCGATGACCTAAGGCGGATACTTATTCGCTCTTGGTAGTATCAGACCTAAAATACTATCCACTTTCCGCCTTCGCAGGGAGCCAAAAGGGATCAGTCAACAAATTTTTGACTGACCCGTTTTTCAGACCTGGGCGGCTAGTCATTGACTCTCCCGTTACGATCTGGCACAAACTTGGGCAATTTCATCCCCCTAGAAAAATGAACCAGAAACGAATGTTAATCATAATTGCGGCTGTCATCGGTATCTGCTGCCAGCCCGCGTACAGCCAGGGATTTTCCGGCCTCGTGGCTTTTGGCGACAGCCTGAGCGACCTCGGAAATACTATTGCTAAAGTGGGAGACACTTTGACAGGCTACAACTCCTACTATTACGATCAAGGACGCTATTCCAATGGACCGGTTTGGGCCGAAAATCTGGCTAGACAGCTGTTTTTGAGCGCTCTTCAGCGTAATGACGGAACTAACCTGTACGGAACTGACTTCGCTTGGGCAGGATCAACCAGTGGCACCGGTTACACCTATGACCTCCTGGCAAACCTCCAAGAGCAGGTCAAATTCTACCTGGCGTTGCTGACGACTAAGTACGCACAGATGCCGGATATCAAAACGGCGCTTTTTACGGTCTGGAGCGGCGGCAACGACGTTATTTACTATACCGAAGATGACACTGCCATCACGGCACAAAAAATGTGTGATAACATCGCCGATGCAGTCACAGCCCTTTACAACGCGGGTGGCCGTAATTTTATAGTTCCAAACCTGCCACCGCTTGGCGATAAACCGAACTATCGTAATACAAAGTATCAAGCCAAAGCGAATGGCTTGGTCAATACCTATAACGCACTGTTGCAGACCCGCCTGTCGCTATTACAGTCGCAATTGACCGGGATCACGATAATCGCGTTTGATGCCCATCAAGTCTTTAAGACGGTCCTAATGAATCCTAAGGCTTATAATCTAACGAATGTGACCGTCCCGGCCTTCACCTCCAACGACTATCTCTCTGAGCACTATGGTTCTGTGGTTGCAAATCCGGATCAGTATTTGTTCTGGGACGACACGCATCCGACGCGGATGGGACACGCGATTATCGCCCAAGTGTTGGACGATGCAGTTGCGGCAACGTTCGGATCGCAGCTCGGACGGGGGAGCCAACCAACCTCTGCGCTGCTTTTAGCTGGGTCTCAATAGGGCTGATACCCATCGGCGCTGGCCAGCGCCGCCAGTGCCAATTATGGCGATGACGCCGGCGGCTTAGTTGGGTCCGAGTCCTAGAAGGCTAATGGGGGGAACGCGTTCGGCGTACGTCAAAAGGCGTATAGACGAATATCTAGATAGGAGGTATCGCTGTCCTACACAATGTCTTGGGATTTGTATCGCGCTTAGTGCTAGCGGGAGTTCCTCGAACTAACTGAAAGACCTATACAATGGGCTGGGCTCCACAATGGGTTGGCGTAAGCGGCGGTGTCGCCGCGCCAGGGACTTCAATTACCTCGATCGCTAGGTATCCACAACATCTTGATCTTTTTTGCGTCGGGTCCGATTCCGGGATCTACAGCACCTGGTGGGACATTTCGACGGCAGCGGGCGGCTGGGCAAATTGGTTCCGAGTAGCCGGCGGTGTCGCCGCGCCGGGCACAACCATTACCGTGGTTGCCCGAAACCCGAATCATCTCGATCTCTTCGCCGTCGGTTCAGACCACGGGATCTACAGTATCTGGTGGGACGCTAACGGCGGCTGGGCCGGCAGCTGGTTTCGAATTTCAAACCTAACGGCTGCTCCCAACACCTCGGTTGCCGCGATCGCCCGGAATCCGAATCATCTCGATCTCTTCGTGGTAGGCGCGGACATGCGGATTTACAGTATCTGGTGGGACGCCAACGGCGGTTGGGCGGCCAACTGGTTCAACGTGAGCGGCGGGGTTGCCGCTCCGGGCACGTCTATCACCGCCCTGACTCGGAACCCGAATCACATCGACCTCTTTGCTGTCGGTTCGAACCATGGAATTTACAGTACCTGGTGGGATGCCAATGGCGGCTGGGCCAACTGGTTTCAGATTGCCGGCGGGGTAGCTGCTCCTAACACATCTATAGCGGCGGTCGCCCGGTACCCCACTCATATGGATCTGTTTGTTGTCGGCACAGACCAGCGAATCTATAGCATCTGGTGGGATGCCAACGGGGGCTGGGCAGCCGGCTGGTTTAATGTAAGTGGAGGCATCGCGGCTCCCGGCACATCGATCAGCGCGGTATCGCGTTATCCTAACCATCTTGATTTGTTTGCCGTCGGCACCGATCACGGGATCTACAGCGTCTGGTGGGACGCCAGCACCGGTTGGGCCTCTTGGTTTCAGGTACAAGGCGGATTTGCTGCCCCGAACACATCGGTGAACGCGCTTAGCCGTTACCCGGACATCCTTGACGTGTTCGTTGTCGGGACGGACCACCACATCGACACCATCTGGTGGCTGGACGAATTATACTTCTCGATGCAACACCAGCAGCAGTCGAACTGGTGCTGGGCCGCGACGGCGACCAGCGTAGCACTCTTTTACGAGCCGGGGAGCGGATGGACTCAGTGCACGGTGGCTAACGACGAACTTGGCCGGACCGATTGCTGCGGTTCCGGGGCTGCGGGAGCGTGTAACGTCTACGGTTTCCTCAACCTTGCGCTCACCGTGGTTGGCCGTCTCGACCATTATGGGTCAGGCGTGGCCAGCGTCGCTCAAGTCGAGACCGAAGTTACCTTCGCGCGACCGCTCGGAATTCGGGTTGCCTGGTCAGGCGGCGGCGCTCACTTCTTGTGCATCATGGGTCAATATAACGTCGGAGGCGTTGACTACGTGACGGTTGACGACCCGATTTACGGCCGCTCTAATGTCCCTTACACGACGCTGCAGTCAGCGTATCAGGGCACGGGTAGCTGGACACACACCTATTATACGAAGTATTAAGGAGAATCCGATGCCGCTACATATTCCAGAGGCACCTAACGAGGCAGCCGCTATCGTCAGATCTAATTTTCAGGCGTTCCTCGAAAGAGGACACTTCAGATTGCCTGCGCTGCGCAATGCAGTCGGCCCGCTTCAGATCGGGCAATCACATCAGGTATTCACGCTGGGTCTGAAAGATCTGGCTTCAGGGCGGGGCATTCAAGCTGCCCAAGAGACGGGTTGGCGTTTTCTTATCCAAGACGCGGACAAGGTCGTAGCCGCCGCAGAAACGGCTGCTACCGGAGCAGGTGCTGGCCATCTTTTCGCGGGTTTTAATGAGGGACCGTTCGTGGCGTCAACCGCAGAAGCGATCCGGAGCGCTCAAGCGCTTCCCCAAGTAGAGCAGGGAAAATTCGAGCTCCGTCTGCTGCGCATACCCGCGCTGTATTTTACGGCGGTATGGGTTCACGACCCCGCCGGAACCGGCGATCTACTCGTGCCGGTTGCACCGGCACCCGAGGGCATCGTGCCAGGCCGAGCCGTCCCAGCAGCGACGCTGCTCGGCGAGCTTGTGACCAGGGCTCAAGCGGCAGCCAATATCGGACCAGCCGATGACAGCGGCGGCGCTTAGCTAACTGGATGATGCCGTTAGTGGCTTCAACGACGCCTTGATAGTCGAATTGTTCAGCTGGGCATAGTCAGCTGGAAAATCGATAGAAACACATCCTGGGCAGCTGCTACGCTGCCGCTCGTAAACGCGCTGTAGAAAGCATCATTTGGAGCCAAAGCTCTCACTTGCTTGGATAATCGCGAAACCGAGGAAGCTAGGCTTGAGATTTTGTCTTCCGGACTAGTACCCGTGTTACTATCGGCGGTGTACTTGGGTTTGACCAATACTTGGACCGCTTTTGAAAGGTAGGTCGCGCTCATCTGGTCAAGCTCGAGACTTAAGCCCACCACGCCAGGCGCGGCAGAGACCGCTGCTAATCGTGCTTGATGATCGTTGAAGAGAGTCTGAATCGATTGAAGGATTGTTGGCATAACAAGATTGGATTTACTTAGGGGGTCAGTCAGGGGTCAGTCAACAAATCCTGACAGCGGAAACCGATCCGGAGTGGGGGATGCTGCGCAAAGGCAGTTTGTGGGCGGACCGTGCTACTCGGTGAAGTGGGACCGGCCAAGAGACCTTTTTGGGACCACTCCGATTGTGAAATGGTGCTCAGGTCACGTCATAAGGATCACGTCCTTTAAGGGCGTGCCCTCGTTTCGACTCTCTTCCACATTTGGCTAACAAAAAACTATCGCTCTATCTGCCAGGCTTTCGGCCAATCGGGCAACAGCCCCTATAAGACGTGACCCTTAAGAGCGTGCCCTTCCCTCAAGCTCTTGGGCGATCCCAACCGGACCTCGATTCGACATCTCCAAACCTCATTCGTAACAGACCCGTCCAGAATTTTCGCGTTCTGATCTCGAGCTCGCAAAATCGTTCCACACGGTGCCCCGGAGGAATTGATGGATTGGTTACGGCCAGGAAAGGGATTAGCGATCGAGCTGATGGACGTGAACGATCTGAAATTCGCCCTGAGAATTTTTGCGGACCCGAAGAACGAGGGTCGCATTGCCATGTTGATTGAGAGAGCCGTCAGAAACGGTCCATTCGAATGGCTGATACACGACAAACAGATTGGGATTCCTCGACCGCACCACTTTAGCCTGTCTGCGGGGCGCCCATTCCCGGATGGGCCACTCATTGTGGTACTGCTGCGTTGAAGCCTCAATACTCGATGAATTAAGGACCCCTCTTCCGTAGAAATTGACGCGCGCTGCAAAGTACCGCCGCTGTATTGACGTGTCATTGCTCGCAACCGTCCGAAGATAGCCGAGCACAAATTCTTTTAAGCGCTCCTCTTCCCCAGAGGCTTCGGCGCTGCGAGCGAGTTGCGACTCTGGAGGATTCGATGTCTCGGATTCCTTGGTGGATGGCGAGGGTTTCGGAGAGACGTCTTGAGGCGGGTTGAGCTGGGGGTATTTTCCCCACTGTAGTCCGTTCTGCTTTTGTTCGGGATTAACCCCGATCATAAACCACGCAAAAGTGGCGTCGGCGCCAATCCCAGATGCCGAATTTCGATCGTTAATTGCCGGCTGAATCGTCAGTGGCCTTAATGGAGTTGTCACCCGGTGCTGCATTCTTCTAAGCTCGCCGATAGCAGAATCTGCGTTTGCCTGGGCTTTTTGCGCCCTCTCTTGCTCCTGGCTTAGTTGAGCTTCCAATTCGCCTAGCTGGCTGGCTGTAAGCTCCGCATTTGCTTGGACTTCCTGCAGCTTCACTTGTTCGTTCTTGAGCTGAGCTTCCAGCGCACTTTGCCGGTTAGTCGCGAGATCGGCATTCTGTTGTGCTAGTTGCACTTTCTTTTCTGCCTC
>Ga0185299_10002432_pt1 | contig 28614 bp, 23 predicted proteins | sample PaiPotPPA55metaG_FD_128002 | JGI IMG/M metagenome (GOLD analysis project Ga0185299, IMG submission 128002) | Iron sulfur acid spring bacterial and archeal communities from Banff, Canada, to study Microbial Dark Matter (Phase II) - Paint Pots PPA... ...
GCTCGACGCCACCCACAAATCCTGCTGCTTCTCCCGATCCTTCTTGCGCCCCATGCCCATGCTGATAAGACGCTTCAAACAGAATCAAGGTCACATGTTTTGGAAGGTTTTTACCACGGGCTGCTAGTTTCGCGGTCGGCGGGGTTGGCGGCTTGAGCGGGCTCCAGGTGAACGGAAATCGCGGAACCATGAATCAGCTCACGATCAACGGCATAGGTGACATTGACACTGGCGCGGACGGCAGCCAGAACGTGACCGTCAGCCTGGATTCCATGGCCGAGTTCAAGATCCTGACTGGCATGTATCAGGCAGAGTACGGGCGCAATGCCGGCGCGCAAATTGTGATGGTGACCAAGGGCGGCACAGACCAATTCCATGGCAGCGGTTATTGGTACCACCGGCACGACGACCTGAATGCGAACACGTTTATCAACAACGTCCGCGGTCTACCACGCAATCTATACAGGTACAATGATCCCGGCTACACGATCGGCGGCCCGGTCTACATTCCGAAACTCCTGCACGCAACCAAGGACAAACTCTTCTTCTTCTGGAGCGAAGAATGGCAAAGACAATTGTCGCCCAACGCGGCGAAGAACATAACCGTGCCGACCGCGCTCGAACGCCAGGGCAACTTCTCGCAGAGCGTCGATAATAACGGAAAGGCTCTTACGATCAAGGACCCTAACACGGGCCTGCCTTTCCCAGGTAACCTCATACCCGCAAACCGGTTGTATGCGCCTGGGGTCGCGTTGCTGAATCTCTATCCGCTGCCGAATGTGACGGGAACCGGATACAACTACTCATCGCAACTCTCCGGACAGTCGCCTCGGCGCGAAGATCTGCTGCGCATGGATTATAACTTGTCGCAGAAGATCCGTTTCTTCGGTCATTGGATAAAGAACGTGCAGCCTAACGTTCTGCCATACGGGTCATTCGTGCTGGGTCCCACGGTTCCCATAGTGCCGATCAGCGATCCCACTCCCGGTCACAGCATCGCGGGGGGAATGACCTGGGTCATCAGTCCCACCATGACGAACGAAGCCAATTGGGGCTTTACGAAGAACTCGATCGACATTACGGAAGCGGGAAACAAGCTGACACGCACGACCTCGGGCGTCGCGCTGCCGCTGTTGTATCCCAACGCGGTTCAGGACGACTACATCCCGAATCCGACATTCACTGGCACCCACCTTACCAACGGCCCCACGTTCGTGAGCAACGACGCGCCGTTCCACAATTACAACACGACCATCGATATCAGCGACAACCTGACCAAAGTTTGGGGATCGCACACTTTGAAGACGGGGCTGTACATGCAACGCAGCCGCAAGAACCAGACCTCGTTCGGAGACAACAACGGCGCCTACAACTTCGGCGACACTTCGAGTAACCCATTGGATACGGGTTACGGGTACTCCAATGCGATTCTGGGTGTTTACCAGACGATGGATCAGGCCAGCGCTTATATCAATGGCTTTTATCGCTATTGGAACATCGAGGGCTTCATCCAGGATACGTGGAAGGTCACGCCGCGCCTTACGCTCGATTACGGCATGCGCATTTCCTGGTATCAGCCACAGTACGATGCTTCGCTCCAGGCCTCCACGTTTGTGCTCAGCCTGTGGAATCCTGCGCAAGCTCCGCGTCTGTACCAGCCTGCCGTTATTGGCGGCGTCCGATCGGCTTATGATCCAGCTACCGGCCAGGTTCTTCCCGGTTACGACATCGGCCTGGAAGTGCCCGGCACGGGCAATCCGTTCAATGGCGTGGTCCAGGGCACCAAGGGCGTCAACAAGTACTTACAGCAGGACCGCGGTCCGCAGTGGGGTCCGCGTTTCGGCATCGCCTGGGACGTCACTGGCAAACAGAACATTGTGGTCCGCACGGGCGGTGGCATCTTCTACGACCGTTTCCAGGGCAATCGCGTGTTCGACTTTGTCCGCAACCCGCCCGAGGCCGTCCAACCCACGCTGTTCTACGGATATGCGCAGAACATCAATCCGAATAATGTGTTGTTAGGGCCGCCGACTCTTTACGCGGCCGATCCGACCGGCAAGGTCCCGACTACTTACAATTACCAGTTCAGCATCCAGACTAAACTGCCCTGGACGATGGTTCTGGATACCGCGTATGTGGGCTCGCAAGGACGGCATTTGCAGGATAACCGCAACCTGAATCCCGTACCCTATGGAGCGGATTTCCTGCCTCAAAACCAGGATCCCACTCTGGTGGCGACACAGCCCAACGCGCTGCTCGGAAATAACGCGCTACCGCCTAATTTCCTGCGTGCCTTGCAGGGATTTGGCACGATCAATTTATATGAGAGCGCGGCGACATCGAACTATAATGCGCTCCAGGCCAGCTTGAACAAAAGGTTCGGGAACGGGCTGTTCTTTAGCGCCGCTTATACCTGGAGCAGAGTTATGACCACCGCGACGGCGGACACGACCTATGTCCGGGCCGATCAGTACACGCGGCAAGCCGAGTACAGTCCAGCTAGTTTCGATCGGCGCCAGGTGTTCGCCCTCAACTACGTCTATAACGTCCCAACGGTCGCCGCCGGCAACTGGCTGACACATGTGGTCACGAACGGATGGCAGCTCTCGGGCGTCACCCTGATCACAACCGGCCTTCCCTTCACCCCCAGTTTCGGCATCTCCGGCGCCAGCTCGTCGAACATTACTGGTAACGTTACGGCAAGTAACAACACGCAGGAAAATGCGAGATTAGCGATGGTGCCCGGGTGCAACCCTTATACCGGTTCGAGCGATCCCTTCAATCGCTACAATGCAGCCTGCTTCCAGGCGCCGCTGCCGGGCAGCCTCGGTTTGGAATCTGGAATTAACGATCTCTACGCTCCGGGCGTAGTCCAGTTCGACATGTCGCTTCAGAAGGAGTTTGCGGTTAAGGAGCGGGTGAGATTCCAGTTGCGCGTGGATGCGTTCAACGTGTTCAATCACGCAAACTTTAACACTGCACCGAACTCGACACTGAACTTCGCGGCTTATCCGGTGAACAGCAGTGGCATCGTTACAGGGCATCCAGCACTCGCGAACAACGCGACGCCGTATAACTCCGCCGGCCAGTTGGTGAACGTAACGGGCTTCGGCTCAGTAACGTCGCCGGCCCCGAACGCGTTGGGCGGTCCGCGGGTTTTGCAAACTGTGATCCGGATACAGTTCTAGAAGGCCCAGATTGCGGGCGGTCGCCGTAATCCCGCCCATCATCCTTCTCGATCAGACTACTATGGTGAAACCGTCGTCAGGGCGGACAAGTACAGCAGGAAAACTCCACACGGGCACGCTCTGCCGGACCTCGCAAGCAACGGATGGCCGCCCCGCTTTATCAAAAAGCTGCCAGCCCAACACGCCGCCGCGCTGCCAGCCAGAACCCTCCACCCAGGCGATCAAGGTTTCACCTCGACCGTTTCGCGCAAGAGCCGGATACTTACGCTTGGGGTTATCGCCAGGAGGCGCGACCATGGCAGCTCTCGCCACATCAACACCATGGCTGACCGGCACGAAGTAAACCTGCGTCTGTGTTTCCCATGTTCCCAACACCTCATTCCCCGCCTCGACAAGGTTCATGCTGCTCATCGGACACGCGTTGATATTCCACGAATGAAGCAGTGCAACCGAGAAAGAGCTTCCGCGATCCTCGGACCGAAGGACGTAAATATCCCGATGGACGTTTTCTCTCGCGGAGCGGTAGAGGCCGTAGATCGCGCCACGAGAATCGACGAAGAGCCGCATACCGCAACATCCGCAGGCCCCGGTTGGTTCCTGCGATGCTGGACGCTCTTTCGCAAACGCACGGCCTTCATCCCGCGACGCCGCAATCCAGACCTGGCGGCCCGCTTCGCCTTGGCGCGCGCCCGGAGCTTTACCGTGCCAACCAACATAGACATTCCCGCTGTGGTCGGCTGCTAAGGATCCGCCACCGTCCAGGCCAAAGGTCTCCTGCATGAGATTTCGCTGCGGCTCAAATGCCGCGCCGTGGTCGTTGAGGCGAGTGTAGAGCATCGGCGAGCCCGGTTTACCAGCTTCCGGGTTCATCGGTCCTCGGGGTTCAGCTGTATCTGATCCGTTCCAGGCAACATGCACACGATCACGTTTGCCTACGGCTATCTGAGCCCCTCGGATTGCACCGATCGCAATGGCGCTACCTTCCTGGCTATTGACTCGAACCGGCGAGGAAAAAGCGCCACCGAAATCTTCCGATCGCGTATAAAAAACATCGCCGTGCTTTGGGTCGCCGGTGAAATAGATCAGGTGGACGACGCCTTCAGACATAGCAACCTGAGGCTGTATGCCTTTCGATGGTACTGAAACAATTCGTACGAGTTCCTTGGCAGGATTTGCAGCGCGAAGTCCGGATGCTACCGCCGCGCTGACCAGGAACTCCCGTCTGGTCGAAGACAACAAGGATCTGCCACTTCCCATGGCTCCATTCTCTCTCATCAGCCAGCCTGCCACTCTTTTTCAACGCACTGAGAACGGCTGCAACGCTGTCCGCGAGGTCCAATTACGGGTGGTCCAACGGTTTGCCTCCTCTCACCAAATCACACGCCTCCCTCGCAAGTTTGATCCAAGGCGAGGTTCCAGCAGGCACGACCATCCACTCCTTCATCAATCTTCGGTGGCCGGGGTCGAAGCAATCCCCCTTGCCTTTGGCCACAAGATCCGCGACACGCTCCTGCGAATGCCTTGATGACCCGGGCAAACCGGGGATCGATTTTCACGATTTCCCGTTGCGTGTTGCGCTTCATTTCAACCCGATCTGACGCTCAACTTCATCCACTAGCGCTTGCGACTCGCTCATCAGCGTCTCGCGCTCTTTCTCTCCGGCGACAACGATAATCATCCCGTGCGGGCCCGGGCGGTCGACAAACGCGGTCTTGCCCAGGATGCCTCCGATATTGGAATTGGTGAGGAACGGGGCGTAGAACATGGTATGGGGCGGAGTCCGCACGAGCTTTCCGGAATTCAGCATGTAGGTCGCCGGCGACAACATGTACGCAATGCCGGCGCGCAACGGAGGACGATAGCGGCCCGACTCGAATCCGGCGGCGAGCTGTCTTACACTTTCTTCTTCCGTTAGACCCTTCAGACGCAATACAGCGTCGTCAGCAAAAGCGGGGAGAATTGTGCGCGTGCCCTCTTCATCGAAGCAAACCGGATAGAAATTACCGCCTCGGCGGCTGACGACGCAGGTAAACGGGTTCGTTCCCTGCCGGACTTTCACATATCCCGTCGATTCCAGCATCAGGACGGCGGCTCCCTCGCGCAGCTCTTTCGGAAGAGCGTTGACGGCCAGTCTGATTTCAAGATCGTGAGGCAGCAAGATCACTTTTCCGCCGCGCCCGTTGTGCTCGTGCGACACCGCATCGGGGTCTGGAGATTGCGCATAAGTACGCACGTTAAGCGATCCCAGAAGGATGGCGCTCATTCCCAATCGCAAGATCCACCTGGTCGAAGCCGTTTTCATGCCGTGTTTCCTTTCTGAGTCCGAGCGTTGTGAGCTGCGTTCGTGATATTGCGAAAGACATGCCACATGGCGTCCCATTGCGTGCCGGTCATTGTGGACCTCAGGCGGTCCTGCGCGCGCCGCCAACCGGGCCGGGCTGCCAGGAGCAATTTCCGTCCGGCTCCCGTCAAACGGAACCCGCGTTCCCGTTGATCGCCAGCCTCCGTGTGCTCGATCCAGCCGTTTCTTTCCATCAAGCCCAAATTCCGCGAAAGCGTGGTCTTGTCGAACGCAAGCGCCCGGGCGAGAATCGACTGATTGCAGCCGGGCCGTTTTTCAAGCACAGAGAGCAACGCAAACTGGGACGCCTGAAGGTGCGGCCGAAGCTCCTCGTCATAGAGCTGAGTAACGAGGCGCGCCGCACGTCGCACCGTTGCACACGCACAGTCGATCTCCGGAAGAACTGCTCCCTTCTGGCCGCGATTTCTCATTGCCGCTGCGCCGTGCCACCGAGAAGAGTGCCGAGAGGCGCCAGCGGAGCCATAGGTATAAATTCGTAGTCCGCCAGTTTCTCCTTCGAAAGAGGCAGTGTCTCCATGATGGATCGAGCCTCGGCCACGTCCTTGCAGTCGAGGACAAAAACAACGCCTTTGCCGTCGCTACGCGAGAACCACTGCCGGATCTTGCCATCGAGATAGAGTCGAACGGTCGCGCGGATCTCCTCCGGCATGACGTTCAGGACCTGGGTACGGGTGGTGTCTGGTTTTATCGTCAGCATCACCAGGACATCGGTGGTTTTCGGTGGAACGGCCGGAGACTGGGCGTGCGCCGGCGCGACCAGGGGCAAAAGCAGCGCGAGTGAAATCAAGAGCCGGTTTCTCATGAGCGACCTCCTAGTAAGATGCATATGCAACTAACGTAGTATATGCAACTTTCGGGCGGGGAGTCAACTGGCAAAATGATTCTGTTGCTTGAGGGGCTCTCGGCGGAGGCTGGTCGCCCCCCCTTAGGAAGGACACAGAGATAAAACAGAGCCCCGAAGTCACCCATCACGCGTCAATTTGCCGCGCCGAATTGTGGGAAATCAGAAGCACCGGGCGCGCAGTTAATTCCGCGTCTGCAATAGTTTGAGCCGCGCCGCTTGAGCGCATTCCCCGGTGACTATAAAATACCGCGCGACCGCCTCTTTTCCGACTTCGAAGGGATGCGGCTCGCCCGGCTTGCGCGAGGCCATCATTCTTATCTTCGGAACCGCGTTATCGAATTCTGTGTGGTTCGACATCAAAATGGTGGCGTTCGACGCCGCTGCAGCCGCGGCCAGCTTGCCTTGGGATTTGATGTACATATCGAAGTTCGGCGCTGTGCTGGGGAAGTTGAACGCCGTACCGCCAGAATACGCCACGTTGAGTGGCCTACCGTTATCCTTCACGGTGAAGAGCATTGACAAGGTCCCTGGCGTATGGCCTGGTGTGCTGACGATGGTCACCGCCGTGTCGCCGAGCGTGATCTTCTGGCCGTCGTCGGCGACGATGTCGCGTTTCGGTTTTCCTTGCGGGTACCCGTTGACGGATTTTTCGATAGAATCCCAATCGGGTCCGCCCATCACGACGCGGGAGCCGTAGCGGTCCTGCATCATCTTGGCTCCGCCCACATGATCGGCATGCGCATGGCTGATGATTACATACCTGACCGTTGCCGGATCGAGGCCCAGCTTCTTCAAGCCACCCACGATCTCTTCCTCAGAGTTATACGTGAACAGCGTATCAATGAGGATGATACCCTCGCTGGTCGTCAACGCCCAGGAAGAGTGGATCTTTGAGCCGACGAAGTACAGGTTATCGAAGACCTTGGCAGGTTCGGCGAACCAAGTATCCCGAGCGGGCGGGGGGCCGGGCGCCACATCCCGCAGCGCGCCTGCAACCGCTACCGGCGCAACGCACAAACGGGCCAAGGTGCCAGTAAAGTCGAATCCAGCGGCGGTTCTGGCCGCGATCAAATGAGCGTCGAGTGCGTCCGGTGTATTCTGTGCAAACGCGCTTGCACCGTACAAGCTGAACAAAATGGCAAGCGCGGTGCCGACGTTGATCGCGTAATTCTTCATTGCTGCACCTCTTCAAAGCTCCCTAGATCTTATAGCAAAGGATAGGTTCGCTTCCAATCTCACTTGACGGCGAACACCCAGATCGCACCACCCTCCACTACTTCCGGGAACTTGCCGGGAAACTGAGTATTCAACCGCGCCTGAATGGATCGGGGGTCCATGCCCCAACCCGACTCCACGGCGATGTACTGTTTGCCATCCACCATGAACGATGACGCCGGTCCGATGATGCCCGAGTTGGTCGGGAACTCCCAAAGGAGCTTTCCAGTCGACGCGTCGAAGGCATGGAACAGGCGATCATTGGTGCCACCGATGAACACCAACCCACCACCAGTAGCCAACATTCCGGCGTAGTTCGCGGAATTGGCGTAAGTGTGCGTCCAAACTCGCTTGCCGGTATCGACGTTCCAGGCCTGCACCTCGCCGATGTGGTCGGCGCCTTCACGTAACCATAACGTCGAGGTAACCCCGTTGAAATTATGCATTGGAGTGTGTGGGACCGGTCTGGCGGTAAATGTGTCGCACAAGTTTTCGTTCGCGGGGATATAAATCAAGCGGGTCTTGGGACTGAAGGCAATCGGAGGCCAATTCTTGCCTCCCCAGTGGGAGGGACAGAAATCGATGGATTTTCCGGTGACGGGCTTGTGTGCGGGATCAATTTCGGGACGTCCTGTCTTTGGGTCCAGACTGGTGAAGACGTTCTGCTGTACATAAGGCTCGCCCTCAATAAAGTGAATTGGACCTTCGGTGCGCTCCATAAACCATATGTAGCCGTCGCGCGCGACGTCGATCAGGCCTTTGATGGTTTTGCCGTTGCGTCTGTAATCAACCAGGATTGGAGGCGACACTTCATCCCAGTCAAATGCCTCGTTCGGGACGTACTGGTGGTAACCCCGGATCTTCCCCGTAGTTATATCGATCGCGATGGTTGATCCGGTGTATAAATTGTCGCCGGGCGCTCATCACCTATCCAAGGGCCGCCATTGCTGGTTCCCCAGAATGTCAATTTTGTTTCCGGGTCGTAATTTCCGGCAACCCAGGTAGAACCACCGCCACTTTTCCACTGCTCGCCGCCGACCGGCCAAGTCTCGCTGCCCGGTTCTCCAGGGGCCGGTATCGTAAACACTCGCCACACCTCTTTACCGGTCTCGGCATCGAAAGCGGCTACGAAACCGCGGATCCCAAGGTCGCCGCCCGAAGTACCCATCAATACCTTACCGTCGGCGACAATGGGAGCCAGCGACATATAGTAGCCCTGCTTGTTTTCCGCAACTTTTGTGGTCCACAGCTCTTTTCCGGTCCGAGCGTCGAGTGCAACCAGCACTGCATCGCCGGCCGCAAAGTAGACTTTGTCGTTGTACAGGGCGACGCCACGACTGGTCGGGTGCGGCCAGATCACGTCTTCAGGCAACTGCCTTTTGTACCGCCAGAGAACGATGCCGGTCTTTACGTCGATCGCCATCACCTGGCTTCCCGGCGTGGATACGAACATCGCCCCGTTGTTCACCACCGGCACGGCTTCGTGGCCGTTATTGACTCCAGTGGATACAACCCAAACCGGTTCGAGCCGCTGTACATTCTCCGGTGTTATCTGGAAGAGGGGGCTGTAGCCCCAGCCGTCGTAAGTGCGGCGGCCCATTAGCCAGTCGCCATCCTGGGGATGAAGCAAGCGCTCGGTTGTCACGGGCTGATAGTTGTTGAGACTCATCGGCACGGGGCCGGGAGGCGGAGCTTCCGCGCGTTTCGGCGCGTCTTGCGCGAATTGTGAAACAGCGCTGAAAATTACTGCGACGATCCCGTTCTTCAAAGTCACGTGTATCCTCTCTTAGTCCTTCTCGAAATAGATCCGCGCCGTAAAAGGCCCCGCGACGACCAACTTCTTCTCTACGATCTTAAGCGGCAGGGCCGGGAGCATTCGCGGCGCCGGACCATCGACTACTTTGCCGTTGTCCCTGGCGTCGAACGTCGAATCGTGGCAGGGACAGAACAGGAACTGTTTGTCCACAATCCAATCGGTGACCTCACAGCCAGCGTGTGTGCATATGGCCGTATAAGCGACCACGCCCTCCGCGGCTCGCGCCCTAGTCTCGGCGCTTAGTTGCTCAGGGGAAAAGCGCACTAGCAGAATGCGATTCAACCGCTCGCCGCTGCGGATAGTCTTGTCAACAGGATCCATGGCCCACGCCATGGTCTGGTCAGAAGCCATCGGAATGTCATCCGGCGTCAGTGGAATGGCCTTCTGGTCGTCGACTTTGACTAGAAGATCGCCTTCTTTCGGACGCATGGAGAGCGGAATTTCCTGGGCTTGGGCTCGATCGGCCAAGCCCACAATTCCCAACCCGATACCTGCCCTAAGAATGGCTCGTCGTTCCACACCACCATGCTAGCCCCGACAGCGGGCTGCATCGCAAGCGAAATTGTGCGAAACCATGTCAATGGGAAACCATGCCAAGACTACCGGCGCTCTGCCCGGAGGCGATCAACCAGCTGCTGCAACTCCGGATCAGGTCTGATGCGCAGCGCCGCTTCATATTCGGCAATCGCCTCAGGCAGGCGGCCTGTCTTGGCCAAAGCGTCCCCCAGGTTGATGTGGGCTTTGGCGTGGTCAGGTTCAATCCGCAGGGCTGCCTGGTACTCAGCAATCGCATCCGGAAGGCGGCCGGGTGTTGCCGCTAAGGCGTTTCCCAGATTGTTATGAGCATCGGCGTAATCGGGCCGAAGCCGCACCGCCGCCTCGAACTCAGCAATCGCTTCGGGCAGCCGTCCAGGCGTTCTCGCCAGCGCCGTTCCAAGATTGTTGTGCGCATACACGTAATTCGGTTGGATCTGCAATGCCGCTTTGTACTCGTTTATCGCATCCGCCAGGCGGCCCGGCGTATGGGCCAGAACGTTTCCTAAACTGTAGTGGGCTTCTATGAGATTCGGCGCGTACCGCAGCGCGGCTTGATACTCGGTAATTGCGTCCGGCATGCGGGTCGGCATCAGCGCGAATGCGTTACCCAGGTTGTAATGCGCTTCGGCATAATCGGGTCGAATCCGCAGAGCCGCTTCAAACTCGGTAATTGCGTCCGGCAACTCTCCGGGAATTTGCGCTAGCTCGGTAGCCAGGTTGTAGTGCGGCCGGGCACTTTCTGGACATACATTCACGGTACTGGTCCAGAGACTGCGCGCATTCTGCCAATCGAAATTGCGGGCGTAGGTGCGCGCCGCGACGACCAGACATGCCAAGCCCATCGCGACCCAAGCGGCCTGCGGGGCCACGCGCCACTTCACGGAAAAGCGCTGAGCAAGCTGGTGAATTGCGGCGATCGCGCAGCCGGCCAGGCCGACTGACGGCAGATAGAGGAACCGCTCGGCCATAATGCTGCCGATGATAATGACCAAGTTCGAAGTGGGCAGTAGCACAAGGAAAAAGAAACCCAGGAAGAATAGGAGCGGCTTCCCGGTCCGGCGCCACCGGACGGCTAGCAAGAAGGCAAGGAGTGCGGCGCCCAGGCAAACCGCGAGCGTGATGAGCGCTTTTGCGTCGTCCCAGGAAGATGCCGAGCTGCCAAACAACGGTACTGCATTATAGGAATAATCCGCCGACAACTTAGCAGGCCAGAGAAACAGCCACAGGAACTTGCCAATTACTTTGACGGCCGTGATGCGCGCTGTCCAGAAACCAGCGCTTACTAGGGGGTTCTCGGTAAACTCGATGAGCATATGCGTGTCGAAGCCGCGTAAGTAAAAAAAGGCGGCCAGCGGAAGCGCTGCAACAGCATAGGCGGGCAACCTGCGGCGCCATGTCGAGCGTTTAGACCAGATGAGGTCGTATAGCAGCATGATGCCCGACAACACAATCCCGCTCTCCTTCGAAAAGAGACCGACCGCCTGCGCGACGCCCAGAGCTCCCAGCCACATCCATCTGCGCCAGCCCGCAACGGACGCGGCTCTTGCATAGCACAACAGGCCGGCCAACACGCCGAAGGCGGCCAGCAAGTCAGCTCGTCCCACAATATTCGTGACGGATTCGGTGAGCACCGGATGCAATCCCCAGAGGGCGGCCAGCGCCAAAGCCAGGGAGGGCTGTTCAAAGATGAGTATGCCGAGCGCGTACACGAGGGCAGTGTTAATTGCGTGCAGCGCGAAATTGACCCAGTGATAGCCCCCGGGGCGCGTGCCATCGCCAAGCGCGGCGTAATTGATCAGATAGGAGAACGTAGTGACCGGCCGGTAGAGGCCTGCGTTGGCGTTCACGTACCAATAGGGCCCGCTCAGAATGGACTGAATATTTTGGGGAGTGACCTCTCGGATACGAGGATCCTGCTCGATTACAGGATTACTATCGAAGAGAAGCCCAGCCGTGAAGGAATTAGAGTAGGCTGCAAAAACGAGAACCCATAGCGCCAACAAGCACGATCCATGCCGCCACCAAGTCGGATCCGCTCCCCCGGCTACGAGCTTTTTTGTCGCGACCGGGGGCGGCGTTGGGCGCGGTCTTCGCCGCTTGTCGATCTTCACCACTTTCAAGAGCCAATATAGCTCTTACTTGTAGACCCGGGCCGATACTGGCCCGCTCGCTTTAAAAGACCAGCTTCATGCTAAGTTGCAACTCCCGCATGTCGATATTGTTTTGCAAAGCGGTAATCTTGCCGAAACTGGCGCTGGTTACCGTAGAGTTCGGGAGGTAGAAGTTGGGGTGGTTCAAGGTGTTGAACGCTTCGAACCGGATCTGCAAGAAGATTCGCTCGGTGAAGTTAAAGTTCTTCTGGAGCGTGGAATTGAGAACGTTGATTCCCGGGGCCGTAACAATGTTGCGACCGGAGTTGCCGTAGGTACCCTTCGGTTGAAGCGCGAAGGCAGCGGCGTTAAACCATGCGTTCGGGGAAGGGTTAGCGAGTTGCCAGCTTTGACCGGGGACGACGCTGGCGAGATCGTGCGTCTCGCCGGTATTAGACTGGTCTACGCCGTCCGATATGCTGAACGGAAGGCCGGTCTGGAAGGTGTAGATCGAACCGATCTGCCAGCCGCCGATCAGCGTGCTGGCGATACCGTGATTGAGGTACGTGTGGCCTTTGCCGACCGGCAAGTTGTAGAGTGCCGAGATGACAAAGCGGTGGCGCGCGTCAAAAGATGACCTGGCACGGTTCTCTTCCCTCCAGTCAGTGCCATCTTGGGGCGTCAGCACATTGTCTCCCGCAATCGGGCGCGGGCCGCTGCTCTCATCAATTGATTTCCCGAAGGTGTATCCAGCGAGAAAGGTGAGGCCTTTGGACAACCGGCGGGTCAGTTTGGCAGACAAAGCGTTATAGTTTGAGTTCGCGACGTTGGCCAGATATTGGATATTTCCGAACTCGGGTGCGGGCCGGCGAGGAGTCACCGCTACGGTAGCACTCATGTACAACGGCTCATTGAAAGTAAGCAAGGCCTGAAGATGGTGGCCTTCTGAGCCGAGATATCCAACCTCTAAAACCGTGTCGGAGGTCAACTGTTGTTGAATATTCATCTCATACATTTCCACGTAGGATGTGGCACGGTTGCTCTGGTTGGCCAGTCCTTGGGGAGTGCTGATGCAGACGTACGGCGGGCTCGGAACCCCGCATGCGCCGTTAGCGCCGGCGGTGAAGGGATGTTCAAAAGTAAGATCGTGGGTGACCGGATTGGCTACATCCTGGACGTGGGCCGCGAGATTGGCGTTCATGTCCCAGACCGTATTACCAATATCCTGGGCATAGAAGATTCCCCAGCCGGCGCGCACCGTCGTCTTCCCGGTGGGACTCCAGGCGATGCCCAGGCGCGGAGCGAAATTCTTGTAGTCGGGTTGGACCAGCCTGCTTCCCAACCGGCCGTCCTCCACCGCGCAAATTGCCGGATTGAACCGGGCCAGCGTGGGCGAAGGGCTGGTGTAAATGTTGCCATTCCCGACCCGGACGAAACACGGATGTGCGCCGTTGTACGAGAACGGGGTGGTAGTGTCTCCCTTGGTCGGAGCATAGGCGCCAACCGGGGCCATGGGGAAATCTGACGGAATCGAAACGTTCACCTCCGTACCGCCCTTATCGGTCCATGGTGGAACATATTCGTAGCGTAAGCCCAGTGATACGGTCAGGTTCGGCCGCACCTTCCAGCTGTCATCGACGTAGTAGGCCTGAGACGTTGCGCGGAACTGAGCGACTCCCAAGGTAGCCGCGTCCTGAAGTTGACCGATGTATCCCAGCATGTAGTCGGCAAATTCATAACCGGTAGCTTGGCCATTTACTGTAAACTGTCCGCGAAGGTCCTGGTTGCCGGCCTCGTTGTACTGATCACGGCGGATCTCGGCTCCGAACTTGAACGAATGCTTGCCGTGGCTCCAGGCCAGGCTGTCGACCCACTGGAAGGTGTGGTCATTGGTCACGAAGGGATTGCCTACTGGCGTTCCAAAACTGCTGAAAGTCGTGAAAGTAATGTTCGGCGTACCCCAGCCAACGGGCGGCGGAACAATGGCTCCGAACCCGAGGGTCTGGTTCCCGTTGAACTGGTTTTGCAGCTCGTTACCAAAGTTGTTATAGAAACCGCTGTAGCCAAATCGAAACTCATTTACCAAGGTGGGCTTGAGAACCCGGACGTTGGAAATCATCCCCTGCTGTACGCCAACGGCAAGGATGGTGCCGTTCTTATATAAAGCGGGGGTAACGTTATTCTCGTTCTGAAAGTTATAACGTCCGTACCAGGTGGATTTTGAGTTCTCTACAAAATCAATCCGCGTCAGGAACAGGTCCTTGTTGGTTTGATCGGCGTCTATCGCCAGGTAATTGTTCTTCAATCCCGCGCCGGGGATATTGGGCAAGGGATAGAACGCCAGCATCGCGAGCCCCGCGGCGTCGAACCGCGAAGACGGTATTATATTGCCCGCGAAGGGCGCATTGGTCACCGGGTCTTTGATCACGGTTGCAGGCAGGATGGCCGAAAAGTCGCCATTACGCATGGATTGGGGCGCCGTGGTGTAGACTGTCTGAGTCTGCTGCCGCAATCGGAATCCCTCATAGTTAGCCATAAAAAATAGCTTGTCCTTGCCATTGAACAGTTTGGGAATCCGGACCGGTCCGCCCAAGGTGAATCCGAACTGGTTCCATTTGAAAGGCGAGGAGACCGGCACGCTGGAAGTAAAACCAAAAGGCCGGGCATCGAAGTAGTTGTTGCGAATGAAATCGAATAGCGTGCCATGGTACTGGTTAGTCCCACTGATGGTGGAGACATTGATTTGGGTGGATTCACGTCCAAATTCGGCGGAGTAGATGCCCGTCTGAACCTTGAATTCCTGCAAAGCGTCAATCGAAGGTAGGAAGGCGTAGCTGCCATAGTTGACGTCGGTGTTGCTGACGCCATCCAGGGTGTAGTAATTCCACTCTTGTCTCTGCCCGCCAACGGCAATCTGCGCGACTGTGGAACGATCGCCTCCCTCGCGCGAGGCCGCCCCGTTTGTTCCGAAGCCAGAAACGACGTTCGGGCTTAGCGAGATCAACGCGGTGAAGTTACGCCCATTCAGCGGCAGATCGATGATGCGTTGATTGTCAATGACGGTTCCTACCGTGGCGTTTTCGGTCGTAAGGAGCGGAGCGCCGCCAGTCACCTGAACGGCTTCGGTGAGAGAACCGACCTTAAGCTGAAAGTCGAGGCGCGCCTCCTGCTGGACCTGGAGTTGCACGCCATTGCGGACCTCAGCTTGGAAACCTTGGGCCTCCACCTTCACATCGTAGGTGCCCGGCAACAACGCGGGGAAGGCATAATTGCCGCTCGCGTTCGTCGTGGCCGTGCGGGTTGCGTTGGTTTGAGGATTGACTACCGTAACAGCGGCATTCACAACGATGCCGCCGCTCGAATCCGTCACGACCCCGGTTATCGATCCAAAAGTTTGGCCGAAGGAAGGCTGCACGAAAGCCAGCCCCAAGAGAACTAAAAGTCCAACGAATGCCCGCAGAAAAGACATAGCAAATCCTCCCACCGTTGACGAGATGCTGTGAGCCGCAGACAACGACTCGGTTGATGCCAAACCCGCCAAAAAGCTTAAGCAATGCTACAGCAAAGCCAATTTACCTGCAAGCGAAATTGTGCGAAACAGGACCTTCAAAAAGTGGTTCGCCCCGTGCCAAACCTAGCGGCTCCAATATAATGAAAAACTGCGACCATGAACAACGACGAGGTCATTCTAAATGTCCATATAGAGGCTGCCGCAGGCCAGGAAGAGAAGCTGGCGGAACAACTTCGTGCCCTCGTGGCTCCCACCCGAGCTGAGGCCGGATGCCTCACGTACGAACTGCATCGCGATCCGAAGAATCCCGCCAAGTTCATGTTCTATGAACGATTCCGCAGCCAAGCCGCGCTTGATGAGCACCTAGCGTCGCCGTACTTTAAAGCTTTTGTTGCCTACCGCGCTGCTCTGAATCCAGATCCGGTTGCCTCCATCGTGATCACAACCTGGCGCTCCATCGCCTGATTTCTAGCGAGGATCGTGACAATAGTTGCAGGCGACGGAGGCGTCGTTGGCTCGATGACAATCCATGCAGCCAGCCATCGATGTGTTCATCTCTTTGCGGATCACGTCGCGCTCCCGCACCGGGCCATGGCAAGTCTCGCAGGTGGCTTTCGCCTTTGTGAGATGAACCTTATGGCTGAAGTCCACAAAGTCCGGTAAATGGTACACCCGAACCCAAGGCACTGGCTGGCCATCTTTATCAAATTGGGCGAGCTTCTGAATGCTCGGGCTGTCTTTTTTAACCGACGTATGACAAGTCATGCATTTCGCTGTTGCAGGCAGCCCCATATCGTCACCCGGATCTGGCATTTCGTGGCAGTTCTTGCACTCCAGCCCGAGGGCCAAATGCTGCCGGTGGCTGTATGGAATCGGCTGGGTCGGACCCGCCGGCGGGTTCTTCAAGGGAGCCGGTTGAGCGGCCAGAGGCAGTGCGGCTAGCACGAGCATTAAACAGCGCCCCAGCATGAAAACGTAGTATCGCATAGGCTTGGCGCTATCTTCATTTGATTTCGCACAATTTCGCTTGGTCTAATCAGACCCCTTGCAGCATAATGTGTCGTCTGGGTGAGGTGCAGCTGAAATGGGAGCAAACTATGGCCTGCAGAGAAGTCCAATCTAATTTGAAGTTTACAAGGCGCGCCGGAATACGCAACCTGGCCATGTTTATGGGCGCCTCGCCCCTTTTGCGCGGCCAGCAGGATACTTTCCGGGATCACAGTCGCATTCCGAAAATGGACGAGCTGGTGACGTCTTTTGATTTCGAGGCCGTCGCTCACGCGAAGCTTTCCGAGGACGCCTATCAAAATACAGCGCTCGGAGCCGAAGGCGAATTTACGCTGCGGCGAAATCGCGAAGTGTTCGACTGGGTGGAGCTGGTGCCGCGCGCAGTGGCCGATGTGGCCTCGGTGCATACCGCAACCGAGATACTTGGCACCAAGCTGGCATTTCCAATCATGATTGCGCCGACCGCCAGCCAGGTTCTGTTGCACCCCGACGGTGAAATGGCCATGCACCAAGGGGCCACCGCGGCATCCAACACGCCCATGTTGATCAGCTTCAATTCCAGCTTTCCGGTCGACAAGATCGCTGCCGCGGCGACGGGTCCGCTGTGGTATCAGCTTTACCCGCGACAAACACCGGAAGAAAACCGAGAGATCGTAGAGCGCGTTCAAGAGGCTGGTTGCAAAGCGATCGTGATTACAGTGGACGCGCCGGTCGGCGAGCTGCGGGAACGGGCTCTCCACCTTCGCAATTTGGCTTCTCCGAGGGCGCCGGCGGCCCGTGGCCGGCGGCCAGCTCCCGATCCCAACCAAAAATATGGCGCGCTTACCCGACAAAGGCCATGGATCGATTGGAAGCTTCTTGATTCGTTCCGCAGTGCAATAAAAGTTCCACTCTTGTGCAAAGCGATTCTGACCGCTGAGGACGCGCTGGATTGCGTGCAGCACGGATGGGACGGCATCATCGTTTCTAACCACGGCGCCCGCTCCAACGATTGCGTACCTTCTACCTTAGAAGTTCTGCCTGAGATCGTCGATGCTGTGCGAGGACGCCTCACGGTGCTGGTGGATAGCGGCTTTCGCCGCGGCAGTGATGTGCTGAAAGCACTCGCGCTGGGGGCCAAGGCCGTTTGTCTCGGTCGCGCGCCACGTTACGGCTTAGCGGCATATGGGCCAGTCGGGGCTCAACGGGTACTCGAAATCGTGCAGGGTGAATTGGTGTTGGCGATGGCAGCCACTGGCCGTCCAACGCTGGATTCAATCGATCGCAGCCTTGTTGTGATGACGGATTTCTCATGAATACCAAAAGTACGCGACGAACCGCTCTGCAGAGCCTGGGAGTTTGGGCGGCGGGATCACCGTTGTTCGCAGGCCAAACGGACGAGCCCAAGCTCGAAGGCGAGCCAGCCGGCCGCATCACACCCCTAGACCAAGCCGTCAACGTATTTGAGGTCGAAGCCGTAGCGCAAAGAAAACTAGCTGCTGCGGTTTACTCGACAATTGCCGGAGGAGATCGTAGGGCCTTCGATCGAATTCTCCTGCGACCGCGGCGATTCGTAAATGTCGAGAACCTGGACCTCACGGCTGACCTGTTCGGAGAGAAGACGTTCACGCCCATTCTAATAGGCCCAGCCGCTCACCAGCAGACATACGATCCGGACGGCGAGTTGGCAATGGTGCGAGGCGCTTCGAAGGCTCAAGTGACAGTGACGATCAGTAGCCGCTCCAGTCTGCCCTTTGAGAAGATCGCATCGGAAGCCAAGACGTCGCTCTGGTACCAGGTTTACCCGGAGCCCGACATGGCTCCGGTGCTCACGGGCATCAAGCAGGCCGTTAAAGCTGGCTGCAAAGTGGTGTGCGTTACCGTGGGCACTCCATACCAGCCCACCGGCGCCAGCGGCGCGCCCAATCCGGCCAAGCTTCGGCCCGATGGCCACCCGCACATGAGCTGGGCGGTTATCGACCAAGTGCGCCAAGCGACCAGCGTGCCTGTAGTTCTGAAGGGCATCATGAGCGCACAAGAGGCGCAACTCGCGGTTGAGAAGGGTGTTCGGGGGATTATAGTTTCCAATTACGGCGGTCTCTTCGTGCAGGGCCTTGCGTCACCGATTGAAGTGCTTGCTTCGGTCGTGGATACGGTAGGTGGCAAGGTGCCCGTGCTGGTCGATGGTGGCTTTCGCCGCGGGACTGACATCGTGAAAGCGCTGGCGTTCGGAGCGCGGGCCGTCCTGGTGACGCGTCCAGCGCTGTGGGGCTTGGCTGCTTACGGTAGCGACGGTGTCGAGACCGTGGTGCAAATGCTGCAAAGCGAGACGGCTCGAACCATGGGAAATTGCTGTAAGGTCAACCTGGCCATGCTGGACCGTACTTTGGTGCGCGTGGTGAAGCGGTAATTTTGTAGGTACGTGGGAGCGGACATCACGGATTTAGCGGTGAATCGAGGAATAGATTCTCTGGAATTCAGGGTGCCCGGTCAAGGTTCTGACCTCGGGGCGATCGCGCACAGCATCGAACCGCGGATCTTGCGCGAACGTGAAAAGCTTGATGTTTCGTTCCCTGTAAGCGCGATGCAGCCAGGCGAACATTTGCTGGTGCTCTTCTAGGCCCGCATAGACGGCCGCGATGTCATACGACGGAACATTTGGGATTCCGCCCAGATCGTTCACAATGCGCAGAGCTGCGCGTCTGTTCCCTGAAACAGCGTGGGCATGCGCCTTCATCGCCTTCGCACAGTTGTTTCCGCCGGACAGGCGGATGGTCGCTTCGTATTCAAGAAGCGCTTTGCCCAACTGGCCGGTTTGTACCAGTGTCTGAGCCATATACATGTGACTCCAGGCCAGGTTTGGTTCGAATTCCAAGGCCCGTTGGTAGTGACCAATCGCCTCCTCGTATCGTCGCGCGACGTGAGCCATTACGCCTGCCCAAACAATGGTTATCGGCGCCGGGTCGAGGTCTACCGCACGCTTTATAGCGAGGTCCGCGGCTTCATGTTGTCCTTTGGCTGCGAGTAGATTGGCATACCAGTGGTAGCTTAACGCGTACGCTGGGTCGCATTGAATAGCAGCTTGATATTCCTGTTCCGCCTGAAACCAGCTCCGCTCGAAATGGAAATGAATATCGGCGAGGGAGGCATGAGCTTCCGCCGACAATGGATCCAACTGCACGGCCTTCAATGCAGCTCCCTGAGCGGCAGGCATCGCCTCCGCTGGGGAAACGATTCCATAGAATGCGAGTAAAGTGAAACAGTCCGCAAGACCGGAGTGAGCCAACGCAAATCGCGGATCATCCACAATGGCCTGCTCAAAGCAGCGGATCGCTTTTCGGAGTGACTCTTCAGTTCGTTGTTTCCAGAGGTATCTCCCCAATACATAGGCGTCCCGGGAAGCCCGATGCCCGGCCGGTAGAAGGGTGCGAACAGATTCTCCGTTCGACAGCACTCTCAAGCAAAGACAGTGAGCGATTTTCTTAGCCATCTTGCTTTGAAGCTCGAGAGATCTCTTGGAGCGGCCTTTGTAACTATGCGACCAGACAGTGGTCTTACTCTTGACGCAAACCAGGGAGACGTTTACACGAATCCAGCCATTTTCCACTTGGCTCATTCCTTCGACCAGATAGCTTGCTTTGAGCTCTTTGCCGACCTCGTCGATAGCCTTGGCCGACTCCTTGTATTCCATCACCGCCGTTCGGCTGATAACACCTATCCGTTCAGGACACAGACGGCCGATAGCGATGATGATTTCACTGACGACCCCTTCGTTAAATGGTTCCTGACCACAACTGCCGAGAACGCCCTGGAATGGCAGCACCGCAACTGTGACCTTGTCGTCCGTACGCTTACTTGCGCTTGGCGCGGAGCGCCCGTCTAAGTGCGCGTTTCCGGATGTATCCACAGACCGTCGTGAAACACTCTGGCACCAAGCATCGAGTTCTGAGCGAAAAGCAAAGACGCTGCTCAAGCTCCTATGAAAATGCCGATGAACGGGCAAACCTTCCAGTTTTTCCCAGATTTGGACCGTTCTGACCTCTCTACCAAGGTGTTTGGCGATTTCTTTCCACGAATCGAGACGATCGTGCCGAGGTGTAAGTTTATCGCCAGCGGCCGCGCCCGGCTTTAAGCTTTCGAAGCCAAGATCGCTCCACCGGTCAGTCATAGTTTCGATTGTGTATCATTATACATTGCGCGGCCAGAACGCCGCAATTTGACGCCACGTTGGGCGTAGACGAAGGGGTGTCTTCACATCGACGCAGCGATCAAATGAAGGGGGTCTCTTGGGGAAACTAGAGAACCAATGGCTTTCCAGCCCGACGCGTCGCACGGCGCTTCGGTCTCTGGTGACGAGCTTTGTGGCCGGCACGCCGTTGTTGCGAGGCCAGCAGGATCCGTTCCGAGACCATAGCCGAGTCCCGGCCATGCGGGAACTGGTCAATGCATTCGATTTCGAAGCGGTCGCATTCGCGAAGTTGCCGCGGGATGCGTACGACTACACAGCCCTTGGAGTGGAGGACGAGTTCACGCTTCGCCGCAACCGGCAAGCATTCGAATGGGTTGAGCTGATTCCGCAAGGCATCGTTGACGCCAACTCGGTGGTGACTGCCACGGAGGTACTGGGGACGCCGATGGCTTATCCGATCATGATCGCGCCTACCGCCAGTCATCTCAGCTTGCACCCGGACGGGGAGATGGGCACGCACAAGGGAGCCACTGCGGCGTCAAATACGCCATTTATCATTAGCAACAATGCCAGCTTTCCGGTGGACAAGATCGCCAAGGCGGCCACTGGTCCGATCTGGTTCCAGCTTTATCCGAAGGAAACGTTAGAGGACAACCAGCAACTGATCGACGTTGCTCAGGACAATGGCTGCAAAGCGATCGTATTGACCTACGATGGAGCGTCCGGCAGTTCTGCCACGGGCCCTCGCGAGCGAGCGTTGCATGATCGGCACCTGGAATCGAACAGGCTGGAGCAAGACGCAAATAGTGGCGGCGACAAGTCACGCATCGCGGTAGAAACGCGGCGCACGCGGAGGCCGCGGAAGTACGGACTGACCGGTAGTGGCGTCGGGCTGGACTGGAAGTGGGTCGATTCGGTGCGCGCGGTTACGAAGGTGCCTTTTCTGACCAAAGGGATACTTACCGGCGAGGACGCCGCAGCGTGCGTGGAGCACGGCGTCAACGGAATCGTGGTGTCGAATCACGGTGGCCGCGCAATGGACTACGGGCCTGCCACCCTGGAGGTTCTGGCCGAAGTTGTAGATGGAACCAGGGGGCGCATCCCGGTGTTAGTCGATGGCGGCTTTCGGCGTGGTACCGACGTGCTGAAAGCGTTGGCATTGGGCGCGAAAGCCGTCTGCCTGGGCCGCGTTCCCCGCTGGGGTTTGGCAGCCTATGGGCCGCAGGGATCACAACGCATCCTTGAAATAGTGCAAGGAGAGTTAGTAATGGCCATGGCGGCGACTGGGCGTCCTACGTTGGCTTCCATCGACCGGACGTTGGTGAGGACGGATTTCTAATGGTCAAATTTACGCGGCGGACAGCCTTGGCGGCCCTGGGCGTCTGGCAAGCGGCTTCACCTCTGCTGCATGGGCAGGAAACGCGCTGGCCCAGATCAGTGGGCGAGCCACCAGGCCGGATCGCGCCGCTGGACGAACTGTTGAACACGTTTGAGATCGAAGCTATGGCCGAGCGCAAATTATCGAGTAGCGCTTTCTCCGCGATAGCCGGCGGCGACAGGAATGCGTTCGACCATCTTATATTTCGCCCGCGGCGGTACATCAATGCTGAAGAAGTCGATTTGACGACCACTTTGTTCGGGGACACGATGTACACCCCGATCTTGGTAGGGCCCGCGTCCGAGCAGCAGAGATTTCATCCGGAAGGTGAACTGGCGACGGTGCGCGGCGCTTCGGCAGTGAAGACATCGGTAGTGGTCAGCGATCGGTCGAGTCAGCCCATCGAAAAAATCGCCGGTGAAGCCAAAGTCAGCATCTGGTACCAGTTCTTTCCACAAGCTGATATGGCTCCGGTGTTGAATAACGTGCAGCGGGCGGTGAAATCGGGTTGCAAGGTGGTGATCCTCTCGGTGGGAGCAATTCGAAACCCAGGCGCGGCCAGCGTGGCGCCAACCCCCGCTAGCATTGCAGCCAACGGTAGTCCACATCCCACCTGGACGCTGGTGGAACAAGTGCGTCAAGCGGCTAAAGTGCCGGTGGTTTTGAAAGGCGTGATGAGCCCCGACGAAGCTATGGCCGCCGCCGGCAAGGGGGTGGACGGCGTGATTGTTTCCAATTACGGCGCGCCGTTTACAGAGGGCGTAGCCGCGCCAATAGAAGTGCTGCCCGCCATCGTGGATGCTGTTGGCGGTAAAATCCCGGTACTGATCGACGGCAGTTTTCGACGCGGCAGCGATGTGGTGAAGGCGCTGGCCCTTGGCGCGCGCGGAGTTCTCGTCGTTCGACCGGCGCTGTGGGGTCTGGCCGCTTATGGCAGCGATGGTGTCCAAGCTGCCATGCAGATGATCCAGAGCGAAACGGCGCGGACGATGGATCTGTGCGGAAAGCCGAAATTAGCACTGCTGGATCGAACCATGGTCAGGTTCTCGAAACACTAAGGAGCCTTATGCTGGGTTCGGAGGTACCAGTAGCAGGTAGCTGCTCAGATCGGCATTCAAATCGAGATCCTTCTTGTGCTGCAACGTGGCGGCATCATACATGTTCATGATCGGGAAGTTGCCGTAAATGAAAATGTCCTTGCCGGTGCTGGACAGCGTGAAGCGGATCTGCGTTGGTCCGGGGAATTCAAGCGTCTTGACTAGTTTCCTGGTCGTCATATCAAATACCCAAAATTCGGTATGGCGGTTGCCTAAGGTATCCCGGAAAGCCACCAAGTAGCCGGTCTTGCGATCCGGAGTCAGCTTCAAGGGCGTCATGAAATCAATGTCCGGCCCGATGGGAGTGAACTGATACGATCGTTTCGTCAAATCGATTTCGGCTAAGCCGAATATCGGCTGATGAACGATGGGATCGGAAGCGTTGAAGACGGCCGTCACCATGCCGGGCTTGTCGTGAGGATCGTCGCCCATGGTCATGCTAACTGTTTCCATTTCCCTGAACTCGGCCGGCTTGGACAGCTCGATTTTCTGGACCAGTTTGAAATCCGAGGTGTCGAAGATCAGAATTTTATCGCGGAACTGGTACAGGTATTTGCCGTCCGGCGAAAGCTTCAGTGCTCCCATGCCGGAGAAGGCGTTGCGCTCATCTTCGGGAAACTCGGCCGTCCTCACAATCTTCTGCTGGGCCACATCAATCACGGCCAGCTTCGGCAATTCAATCTCGAAGCGGTCCACCAGCTTGGTCCGTACGTTCACGATTGTGTATAGAAGGCGATCTTCCGGATCGGGAGCGAGACTGCGGAGCCACATCCGGCGATTGCCGTCGTCCAGTCGAAAAGAATTGACAATCTTGCCGGTGGTGCGATCGAACACCTCAATGCCGCAGCGCGGCCAAGTATTGAGGAATATTTTCTTCCGGTCGTTGGAGAGGAACAATCCCCGGCCAACGCCGGTCGGAAGCGTTACCTGGTCGATGACCTTCTGGCTGGCTTCGTCGAGCGTCATCAACTTATTCGGCAACCCGCAGATGTACATGAGAGTGCCGGGCGCCGCCGGAGCAGCGAACGCCTGGGGAGCTAAACCTAAACCAGCGGCCGCGCCCGCCGCTGTCATCGTCAAAAAATCGCGCCGCCGTATCATGGAAACACCAGACTGATGTTACGCCAATCCTTAGTGGCGCTGGCGCACTTGCTGGCCCAATCCGGATAGCTGTTGAGATGGTCCGGAACCTGAGCCGGCCAATAACAGCTCAAGTAGCAGTCGTAGAGATCGCGCTCCACTGGCGCGCACAGTCCGGCAGTGCCTCCGGTCGCGTCCACTTCCCAACCCGGCGAGAAGGCCAGCGAACATCCCGGAGGATAGTGCGGCCGGGGGCTCGGGATGTGAGAGGGAGGACTTTGGAGAGCGAAAACGTCGCCAGAATCGGCGGCGATGCGGTCCTGGAGCTTGACCGCTTTTCGGTTGATGGGTCGAAGATATTTCACTGAATGGTACTCCTTTCTTCTTCATCAAAATGTTTCAGGAAATCCGGGTTCTGAGCCGCAATGTCCCCGTAGATGTTGAGGCACAGATCGGTCCATCCACGAATCCAGTCGCAGTAGTGCAGGTTCGGATGTCCGGTGTCGCCATAGCGCACGAAGGCCTCATGATGGCAGCCGCCCGAGCAGAGTGGGCGGGCCCAGCAAGTGTGGCATTCGTATTTGGCGCCGATATGGCCCTTGGTAAGGAACGCAGTCTGCTTCGCCTCGTCGATTCCCGTTGATACGTGACCCAGTTTGTGGGCGTCGGAATCCACGAAGCGATGGCAGGGAGCGACATCGCCGGATGGCGACACGCCCATTAGGCCAAGGCCGGCGCCGCATGGATAGGCTTTGCTGATACCCTGATGCAGCTCCATCAAGGTATCGGTGACGTTGGTGAATCCATGGTGCTCTCCATGCAGAGCGCACTCGCGGTACTCGTTAGCCAGCTTCGTGAACTGAACCAACATATAATCGAGTCCGCCTCCGCCGATGGCGTACAAACGCACTGGAGCAGTGGTGACTGGGGCGAAGCCCACCTCGCGGAATCCCAGATCATTGGTAAGATGCCGATAGATCTTGAGCACTTCTGCTACCTGCGCGGTGAGTGTGACACGCGCGCCAATGGGCCTGGTCGTATGCCGGGCCAGCAATGCTTTCACTTTCGGCGCGATGATGTCATAGCTGCCGCGGCCATCTTTAAAGACGCGAAACTGATCGTTCATCTCGCGGTCGCCGTCCAGGCTGATGGTCACGCCGACGCGATACTCGCTCAGAAACTCGATCACTTCCTCGTTGAGCAGCGTGCCGTTGGTAGTCAGGCTGAAATCAATGCTTTTACCCGCCTCCCTCGCTTTGACGACTGCGTACCGGATCGCCGAACGCATCACCTTGAAATTCAGCAGCGTTTCACCGCCGAAAAAAGTGACGTGAACGGAGCGCCGGTCTTTGGATTTCAGCAGCAGCAAATCAATTGCTTGCTCGGCCGTCTCCACCGGCATGTACTTGGTCTTACCTTCCGGATTGGCCAGCTTGTCCTCGCCGAATTCATAGCAATATTTGCAGGACAGATTGCACTGATTGGTGACGTTCAACACCAAAGTATTCAGCGGAAACCCGACAGGCGCTTCCACCGGATCGTTAGGAGGGCCGTCGCCGCTGGTGATTGCGCGAGCTTGATAGAGTTCCCGGATCACCTCGGTAGATTCCGATGTAGGGTAACCAGCAGCTTCCAATTCGCCGACCAGTTCATCGGGCGAACGCTCGCCTGCCTTAAGACGGTCAATTACTTCCGCTGCCAGACCTTCGAGCTCGAAGATAGCTCCGCTGGGAACCAGGTACAGGAACTGTCTCGCGCCGCCCTGGAACGTGTGGAATTCTCCCAATCGAAAACGTGTCATTGGGATATCTCGGGTTGATCCCATCGGACATACAGTGGAATCGTGACGATCATATAGCTCTTCCCGACCAGAGGCTTGGCGCCCGGCTCATCGGGCTGATAGGTTGCGACAACCCATACATTGCCGTGGTTCTCGATGCTGAATTTGCGCTCCGGATTCGGACCTTCCATCGCAGGCGTAAACAGCCCGTTAGAACTCAAGTTCCCGACAAAGGCCTTATCGTCGTCGCCGAACGTCGAGACAAATTCCTCGACTGACCATTCTGCGTCGACGCGTCCCAGGTTCACGTCGTCGGCAGTGTTCGGAACGTTGTCCGGACCACGATTGAACGCAATGGCGTCGAATTCCTGATAGCCCTTTGGATGGGGGCCACCACCCAGCCGCGCCATGGCCCAATCCGGCGTGACTTTAATATAGTCCACCTTGTCGTAAACGGCGTAAGCGGCCGGGGCGACGGCGTTGCGAACCACGACGTCGCGCTTTCCGAGCACCGCATCTTGGGCAACCTCTAATTCCACGGTGATGCGGGAAGGCGTTGAACTGACCACGCGCTTGACGCTGACCCCCGCACCAAGATTGATATCAGCGGGAGTGAGGCCTGAGGGCAAGTTATTGCCAAAAATTGTGATTTGTCCAGTCGAGCCAGTCTTCACCGCCAGCCGATCGAGGGTGGTCACGACCGCATCGTTGCCGGCGCGCCGCAGCGTCACGTCGATGCCGAATTCGTCGTAGGCTCCCCAGAACCAACGTCCCTCAATCTGGGATTGATCGCGCGATACTTGCATCACCTCACGGAGCTCTTTGGGATCATCTACCGCATTTCCGGCAGCGGGACTCTGGGAGTGCCCGCGCCAGGCATACCCGGCATAGACCACCGCTCGGCCGGCGCCGCTGATAGTCTTGCCATCTTTCAAATAGGTCAGCTTGGCGCTACTCGTAAATTCGCTCGGGTTTTTGCCGGCCTCAATCACCATTTCTCCGAGAACACGGCCACGGCCAATCTGCGACCCAGTTACGATCCACTTGCCCGCTAGCGCCGGCGTGCGTATTTCCGCGCTCCAGCCCGCCCACTCGGGGGAGTGCAGAGAGTAAGTTTTGGAAATGTAATCGATGGCTATGTCCACGGGATCGCGAGTATCGGTCCCTGGAGGTGGTGGAGGCGCACCCGGCGCCGGTGGGCGCTTGCGATAGGTGACGGTTTCGGTCAGCGGGAAATAGCCGATGTGCATTTTGACTAGCAGATCCCATTCCTCCCTCGAGCGCCGCCAGGACATGATGCGGCCCAAGGTGTGGCAAGCCATGCATGCGTCGCGGACGCCATCGTTGGGAGCTTTCTCATCCCGCAATCGCCGTTCAGCCTCATAGAGCGCGGGTTTGGCTTCCTCCGGAGCAAGGCCGTGATACGAAGATAAATACTCGACGATTTCGCGCGCTTCCTCCGGGGTCAAGGACACGCCATTGAGGCGAATCATCCGCTTGGTTGCAAGCTCCCATCCCTCGGGTGTGGTCCGCTCCCAGGAGATCCTCGTCATGTTGCCCTTTGCATCTCGCAGATGGCAGGCCCCGCACTTCTGGATCACAAGCTTATTGGTCACGGGAATGCCCTCTTCGGACGGTTTAGCTCCGGCGGAATTCTGTGCCAGCGCCGGCATCGCGAGTATGATCGGCCCCAGCAAGGCAGGGACAAGAGAACGCATTGAGATACTCCAAAGAGTCATTACTTTTTCCTGGCGATCGTCAGGGATGGAGTTTCGGACGGGGAAAGACACGCACCGTAACCACACTCAACATTATTGGCAGCCCGCCCGGATTCAGGCAAGCGAAATAGTGCGAAATCAGGCCCAAAATATTGCCCGCGCGGGCCGGTGCCTGAGATTATGAGAAGCATGAACTTGAAAGACTTGTTCCGCGTATCCATCGTGGCTGGTCTGTTGGTTTGGGCTGTTACCAGCTTGGCACAGACGCTTAGGCCGAAACACATTAATAGTGCAATCGAACTTCTCGATGCCGGGCAGCCCATCTATTACATCGGCTCGCACACGGGAAAGCAAGGTGGATTCGAGCAAGGCAAGTTGGATGCGCAGAGCGGCGCCGATTTTCTCAGTTACGATATGGAGGCTGCGCCTTACATATGGAGGCCGCGCCTTACAATGTCTCACTGTTGTCCGATTACATGGAAGGCCTCGTGGCGGGTGGGCCCACTAAGAGCGGCTATCGCACGCCAGCCGTCATCGCCATCGTTGCCGCGAAAGGCATCGATGAAACCTCCGTACGAGCAAATGGCTGGATGTTCGAACAAGTTCTAGCCAGAGGCGTTCACGGCATTATCCTGGCGCATGCGGACACGCCGGGTGCAGTGCGGGCCTTCGTCGAAGCGGCACGCCTTCCCAACCGGGAGCAATGAGGTGGACCCCATCGTTTGGACAAAATTTTGAGCGTCCTTAGATGGAGCGGCGGGTTGACCAAGACGGCGGCCCGAAGGCCGCCATCCATTCCGGGCTTGAGTCGGCGCTCGGGTC
>Ga0185299_10002433_pt1 | contig 28612 bp, 18 predicted proteins | sample PaiPotPPA55metaG_FD_128002 | JGI IMG/M metagenome (GOLD analysis project Ga0185299, IMG submission 128002) | Iron sulfur acid spring bacterial and archeal communities from Banff, Canada, to study Microbial Dark Matter (Phase II) - Paint Pots PPA... ...
CTGAGCGGCGTCGGTCCCGTACATCCAGATCCGACCCATGGAGAGGATCTCGAGGTCCACCTCGGTCTGCCCCTGCGTCGCACCGAGCGGCAGCGGCAGCGTGTGGCAGAAGAAGCCGCCGGTTCGCCGGGGCGCGACGTCCATCAGGTCGGCGTTGTCCACCACACCCTGATCGAGCCAGCCGAGGACGTCGCCGCCGACGGTGAACTGCAGCCGCCAGGTATCACTCTCGGTCGGGGCGAAGTCCCCGCCCCAGAGCTTGATCGTCACGTAGTTCGCCGCCACCGGATCCACCTGGAGGGTGAAGGCGAGCGTGCCGCCCCAGAACCCAACGGTGGCATCGGGGGTGAGCACCCGCGCGGACTGGCTGAGCTGACCGGCGATGATGTCAGAGCCCGTCGCGGTCAGCGCGTGGGCGGCCTCGGACGTGGTGTCGCCGAACACGACCGTGTCCAGGGGGCCTGTGGTGATCGCAGAGGTGCTGGCCGTGGTGGCGGATGCCTCGGCCTGCTGGGGGGACCACAACCGCGCGCCGACGACGCCGGCTCCGGCGAGCGCGCCTGTCCGCAGCAGCGCGCGGCGGCTCATCGGGCTGCTGTCCCTCGGCGGCCGAACGGTCGGCAAGAAGTCGTTCATGGAAGCTCCTTTGCTTCACGTGGATACCGGTCTGCTGCGGGAGGTCAGCGACCAGCGGGAGTTGCGGCACAACACACCTGGCAATAGCTGGGCCTCAAGCCCTCGATGACAGTAAGCGCTTGCCCGTGCACCGTAGAACTCGGGCGCCCGGAAGGCAAGAGCCCGGCTCGGCTTGTTGCGATTTGTTATCGCGAAGATCTCCCAACAATCCGCATCGAAGGTCTCACAGCCCGTCCTCTTGGCTGTTCAGATGGCATATGGGCGACCCCCAAGCGCGGTCTCGCGCGTGCGACGTTGACCCGAGGCAGCGACCTCATTACCGTAGTAAACGATTTCTATTTCTCGGCCTCTCCGCCACGGTTGAACCTTCAAGATCAGGATCGAAATGACCGCCTCCTCGACGCACCCGGCCGCCGCCGCGCTCACCGCGTACGCGGCACCGCGCGACGCGCGTCCCGCAGCGCTGTTCGCCATGGCTCCCGAGCACCTGCCCGGCCTGTTTCCCCCGCCGGTGCTGGGCCGCCTCAAGGAGCTCCTCGACATCGACGTGTCCCTGGTCGCCCAAAGTTACGACCAGGAATCGCTCACCCCGGTGCTCGCGGAGACCGAGGTCCTGATCACCGGCTGGGGAGCCCCGCGTCTGGACAGCGCGGCGCTGGCGGCCTCGCCCCGGCTGCGGGCGGTCCTGCATACCGGGGGCACCGTCCGTGAAGTGATCAGCGACTCGTGCTGGGAGCGCGGGCTGCTGGTCTCCTCCGCTGCCCAGGCCAACGCCCTGCCCGTCGCCGAGTTCACCCTCGCGGCCATCCTCCTGGCCGGGAAGAGCGCCTTCGGCATCCGCGAATCCCTACGGCCGGGCCGCCGCATTCCAGCACGTCCGATCGATCTGGCCACCATCGGAAACTTCGGTCGCAGGGTAGGAATCATCGGGGCCTCCCGCGTCGGGCGCCGCGTCCTGGAACTGCTGCGCCCCTTCGACTTCACGGTCCGCCTCAGCGATCCCTACGTCGACGCCGCCGAGGCCGCACGGCTCGGCGTCAGGCTGGTCCCGCTGGACGAACTGCTGGCCGGCAGCGACATCGTGAGCCTCCACGCTCCCGACACTCCCCAGACCTACCGGATGCTGGACCGGCAGCGCCTCGCCTCCATCCCCGACGGCGCCACCCTGATCAACACCGCTCGGGGAGCCCTCATCGATCCGGAGGCGCTGACCGAAGAGCTGACCTCAGGGCGGCTCAACGCCGTCTTGGACGTCACAGAGCCCGAACCGCTGCCCCGGGACTCCCCCCTGCACGACCTCCCCAACGTCTTCTTGACCCCGCACATCGCCGGGTCCCTGGGCAACGAGCTCGAACGCCTCGGCCGAAGCGTCGTCGAGGAAGTCGAACGCCTGGTCGCCGGCCTCCCGCTGCTCCACCCGGTGACGCAGGCCGACCTGGGCCGCATCGCCTGAATCTTGCAGTAACGTCGTTCCGTGACGTTGAGCACGAACGAGACCCCGCCGTCGGCCGAAGGCGCCACCGACGGACGTGCCAGGAGGGCGAAGCGCCCGAGCGCGTCACGCCCGAGCACCCTGCACGATGTAGCCGCCGAGGCCGGAGTCTCCACAGCGACCGTCTCCCGCGTGCTTAACGGCAACTACCCCGTCTCGACCGCGACCAGAACACGCGTCATGGCGGCGGTCGATTCGCTGCGCTACGTGGTGAACGTGCACGCCAAGGCCCTGGCCGGGAACGTCGAGGGCCCCGTCGCCCTGGTCATCGACAACATCCTCGGTCCGTCGCTGGCCCATATCGGCGCCGGAGTCGAGCAGGAGGCCTCGCTGCACGGCAGGCTGAGCCTGGTCTGCGCCACGCATGGCGACCGCGACCGGGAGGACGATCTGGTCCGGCTCATGCTCCAGCAGCGGGCCGCGGCCGTCGTCCTGGTCGGCGGGGCGATCGATGACGACGCCTACCACGCCCGCATCACCGAGTACGCCAGGGCGCTGGACGCCGTCGGATCGAGGCTGGTTCTGTGCGGGCGCCCGACGCCGCCGCCCGGCATCCCGGCCACCGTCGTGGACTACGACAACCGCGGCGGTGCCTTCCACGCCGTCTCCCATCTGCTCATGTCGGGGCACCGGCGCATCCTGTACCTCGGCGGCGTGCCCGGCTTCAGCACCGCGGAGCAGCGCCACGAGGGCTACCTCGACGCGCTGCGCGCCCACGCCGTTCCCTACGCGGAGGAACTGGACCGCGCCGGCGACTTCAACCGCCCCTTCGGCTACCTGCAAACGCAGGAGGCGATCACCTCCGGCCTGGACTTCACCGCGATCTTCGCCAGCGCCGACATGGTCGCGGTCGGGGCCGCCGCCGCGCTGCGCGACGCGGGTCTGAAGGTCCCCGAGGACGTATCGCTCATCGGCTTCGACGACATTCCGCTGTCCGCCGAGCTCACCCCCGCTCTCACCACCATCCGCGTGCCGTATGAGGAACTCGGGCGCACCGCGGTCCGACTGGCCCTGCAGTCACACGAGGGCCGATCCCGCTCCGCCGAGCGCGTCGTCGTCAGCACGCAGCTCATGGTCCGCGACACCGTGCGTCCGCCTGCCTGACTCTCGCCGAAAAAGTAAGCGCTATCTGTCGGTCTGCGCGGCTCCCGGCTCGGCTATCGGGGCATCCGACAACCCGCTCTTTCGCCTGACGGCAGGCGGTCGGCGCTGCACCTTGGGCTTGACCTAGGCCTTAGCCACGCTAAGTCAGGTATCTCTAGCCCGGGGGCTAGCCCGGAGCGTAGTATCCCAGTAATCGTTTACTGTTACCGCGTCCGCTCCGGCGCCCGAAGGAACTGAACCTCATGACGACGTCTCCGCTCAGGATCGACACCGAGTCCGCACAGTCCTCCCCCGCTTCCGTGGGAAGACCTTGGCGGCCGTGGGCCGACCCGATGATGCCGAAGAACGAGCGGGTCGCGGCTCTGCTCGAGGCGATGACCCTGGAGGAGAAGCTCGCTCAGCTCGGCAGCGTGTGGCCCGGGAGCAGCGTGATCGGGGACGTCGCCCCGATGCAGGGGGTCCTGGCCGAGGACGTCGATTTCAGCATCGCGACGGCTGACGGGATCGGGCACCTGACCCGCCCGTTCGGGTCGAAGCCGGTCGACCCCGCGGAAGGGGCCGCGCAGCTCGCGGACCGCCAGCGGGAGCTGATGCGGAACACCCGGCTCGGCATTCCCGCGCTGGCCCATGAGGAGTGCCTGACCGGCTTCACCACCTACCGGGCGTCGGTGTTCCCCACGTCGATCGCCTGGGCGGCGACCTTCGACCCGCCGCTGGTGCAACGGATGGCTTGGGCCATTGGCGCCGGGATGCGAAAGCTGGGTGTGCACCAGGGCCTGTCCCCGGTACTCGACGTGGTGCGCGACTACCGGTGGGGCCGCGTGGAGGAGACGCTGGGCGAGGACCCGTACCTCGTGGGATCTGTCGGGGCCGCGTACGTGCGCGGCCTGGAGTCCGCCGGGATCGTCGCCACGCTCAAGCACTTCGCCGGGTACTCCGCCTCACGCGCCGCCCGCAACCACGCCCCGGTGTCCATGGGGCCACGCGAGTTCGCCGACGTCATCCTGCCGCCGTTCGAGACCGCGATCCGCGAGGGCGGCGCCCGCTCGGTCATGAACTCCTACAGCGACGTGGACGGGGTCCCGGTGGCCGCCGACCGCGCCCTGCTCACCGGCGTGCTGCGCGAGGAATGGGGGTTCACCGGCACCGTCGTGTCCGACTACTGGTCGCTCGCGTTCCTGCGCACCATGCACCGCGTGGTGGACTCCTTCGGCGAGGCCGGCGCGGTCGGGCTGCGCGCCGGGCTCGACGTGGAGCTGCCCAACACCATGTGCTATGGGGAACCGCTCGCCGACCTGGTGCGCGCGGGCGCCGTCCCGATGGAGCTCGTCGACCGGTCCGTCGAACGCGTCCTGCGGCAGAAGGCCGAGCTCGGTCTGCTGGACGCCGACTGGTCGCCCGAACCCCCCGCCGGCTCCGAAATCGTCGACCTCGACCCGCCCGCCAATCGTGAGATCGCCCGGCTCCTCGCCGAGCAGAGCATCATCCTGCTCGACGACCAGGACAACTCGCTCCCCTTGGCGCCCGGCGGGTGGATCGCGCTGGTGGGACCGTGCGCCGACGACGCGCACGCCTTCTTCGGCTGCTACTCCTTCCCGAACCACGTACTGCCCAACTACCCGGAACTGCCGACCGGCATCGAAGCACCGTCGCTGCTCGAGGCCCTGCGCGCCGAACTGCCGGGCTCCGAGATCGAGCATGTGGCCGGAAGCCCTGTCAAGATCCCCGACCGCTCCGGGATTCCGGACGCGGTCGCCGCGGCCCGCGCTGCCGACGTCTGCATAGCCGTCGTCGGCGACCGGGCCGCGCTGTTCGGCCTCGGCACCTCCGGCGAAGGCTGCGACGCCGAGGACCTGAGCCTTCCCGGCGTTCAGGACGAGCTGGTCGAAGCGCTCCTGGAGGAGACCGGCACCCCGGTCATCCTCGTCGTGGTCTCGGGTCGGCCGTACGCGCTCGGTGCCTACGTCGGGCGGGCAGCCGCAGTGGTGCAGGCCTTCTTCCCCGGTGAGGAGGGCGGCCCGGCGCTCGCGGGGGTCCTTTCCGGACGGGTAAACCCCTCGGGCAAGCTGCCCGTCCAGATTCCGCGCACGCGGGGCGGGCAGCCTGGCACGTATCTCGCCCCGCCGCTCGGCGGCAACAGCGAGGGCATCAGCAACCTCGACCCCACTCCGGCGTTCCCCTTCGGCCACGGCCTGTCCTACACCACCTTCGAGTACGGCGACCTGCGGGTGAGCGACGAGACCATCCCGACCGACGGAGAGATCGAGCTGTCCTTCACCGTCACCAACACCGGGCCCCGCGCCGGCACCGAGATCGCACAGCTCTACTACGGCGATCCGGTCGCCCAGGTCGCCCGGCCCGTCTCCCAGCTCGCCGGATTCATCCGCGTCCCCCTCGATGCGGGCGACCGGGCGCGCGTGGTGTTCCGGCTGCACACCGACCGGACCGCGTTCACCGGGATCGACCACCGGCGGATCGTCGAGCCCGGCGAGATCACCCTGGCTGTCGGCTCGTCCAGCACCGACCTGCCGCTTCGCGCGAGCGTCCAGCTCACCGGACCGGTCCGCGAGGTCGGCCACGACCGCATCCTGTCGACCCCCGCACGAATCGAAGTGGCTGCCGAGAACTGAACCGTCCGCCTACCTATCGATATTCAATGAAATCAACGGAACCCGCGAAGCCGATCCGACTGGGCATCGCGACGCTACTCACTCTGTCCGGGGCAGTGCTGTTTCCAGCGCAACCGGCCGAAGCTGCCGTGACGACGGACGTCACGGCCGCCGTGCTAGCGGGCACGAACGTGACCCTGTCCGGCCCCTCAATCATCAACCTGCCGTCCGGCACCACGACGTACAACGGCGTGTTCTCCGGACAGGGCACGCTCACGATCGCCGGTTCGGGAACGCTGGTCCTGACGAAGGACAGCGATTTCACGCTGCCGACCTCCGAGCAGCACCAGAGCTTCTCCAGGAGCGGCGGGAGCTCGTCGTACCCAAGCGTCAGCGACCCCGATCAGCCCGCCGTCATCGTCGATCAGGGGGCCACGCTCCAGTACGGCGACGGCGGCTCGACCGGGGTCATCGGCGACCATCCGTACACGTCCATCGGTAGCGTGAGCCTCAACCACGACAACATCGAGGTCGACGGCACTCTCGACCTCGACCTCACGAACCGCGAGTACAACCTCGGCACGATTACCGGTTCCGGCCTGATCACCCAGCCCAGGTTCACCTGGAACACGCTCGACCTCGTCGACGCGATCCCGTTCACCGGCACCATCTCCAACGGCACCGGGATGAACTTCGGCAACGTGACCTTCCACCTCTCGCTGCCGTCGGTCGCCAAGGTGCTCAACGACGGTTCGGCGGTCATCAGTGCTCGCGACTACACGCTCGTGCTGCCGGAGAGCTTCTACGAGACCCACTACGGCGATGACATCAACTTCCATACCTGGCAGAGCGGCCTGATCGAGATGACCGGGGCGGACCACTACATCGATCCCTCGCTCGACACCACGAGCATGGCGCACGGCTCCAACTACCGCGGTATCAATATCGGAAGCGCGAACGTGCAGTGGGGCGACGGGTCCACGGACCAGTTCTTCCTGCCTGCCATACCTTCCGACTCTTACATCAATGTGCAGAATGGCTCGCTGGCCTTCGACTACGACGGACCGGTCACCCTCGACACGCCGATCTCCGGCGGCACGATCCACGACTCGCTCGGCACCCCGGCGGACGCGACGGTCACACTGGCCGCGACCAACGGCAACGCCGTCACCTTCGCCGTACCGATGAACTACCACGGCACGACCACGATCGGCCGCGATGCGACACTGCTGCTGGGGACGGGCGAGTCAGGCGGAGACAGCAGCCTGCTGACCGGCGCATCGAACGACCAGGTGGTGGACGACGGCATACTGACGATCCGCAACACCACCACCGCGATCACGCTGGCAAACGTCAGCGGCACCGGCGGATTGACGCAGTCCGGCGCGGCCACCACGACCCTGTCCGGAACCACGAACTACACCGGCCCGACGACGATCAGCAAGGGAACACTCGCGATCGGGTCCGGCGGTTCGGGCATCGGATCCAGCAGTGGTCTGAGTCTCACGTCGGCCGGGGCCGCGTTCAGCGTGGCGTCGGCCAGTTCCGGACAGTCGACCGGGGTGAAGCAGTTGTCCGGCGTCTCGGGCAGCTCGATCCAGCTCGGTAGCAGCACCCTGAACGTCAATACCTCAGGCTCGACAACGTATGCGGGCTCGATCACCGGCACCTCCGGCGGTCTGACAACCTCCGGCGACGGAACACTCGCGATCACCGGCCACGCGAGCACGCCGAGCGGAACCTGGCGCATTCAGCAGGGCACCCTCTCCGTCGGCTCCGGCGGCGCACTCGATATCGGTTCGCTGATCCAGGCGGCCGGCACCACGCTGTCGCTCACGCCGGGAACCGGCGCCACGGCGCCGTCGGACGCACCGATCCAGGTGAGCGGCGCGGTCCAGTTCGGCGGGACGCTCACGGTGACCTCGATGCCCAGCGTCCCGGCCAACGGCAAGGTGGTGCTCGTCCACGACACCGGCTCCCGGCCAATCTCAGGGACGTTCACCAGCCTGCCGGAGGGAGCGCGCCTGACCATCAGCGGCAGGCAGTACACCATCGACTATAAAGCCGACTCAGGGCACGACATCGTACTCACCGCAGGCACAGCGACCACCGCCGCAGTGGCGGCGAGCGGCGCATCAGGATCGGCGGAACCCGCTACGAACACGGCGAGCAGCAGCACGGACACGGGCGGCGGCTCAATGGCGGAACTCGCCGGAGCCATCGGGGCCGCAGCGCTCGCGGCAGCGGCGGGCGGCATCCTGTTCGCGAAGCGGCGCAGGCGCGGGACGGCCAGGCCGACCGGCCCGACAGTCGCGCCGCAGACCGCCGGGCCCACGCCCGCCGCGCCTGCGACGCCGCCCGTTCCCGCTCACCCGACGAAGCACCGCCGACACCGGAAGTAGAGCCCTCGGCCGCTACCACTCGCGACTGTATAAGTACACTGTGCAACTAGGTAGATCAAATAGCGGCGGCCCGTCGCAGTCAGAAGTCTTCGGCTAGACCCGAACTGAAGCGCCCGACGGGCGTCCTACCCGGGTTTCGATGGAGCGCGAGACTGCGATGGGCGCTGATGGCCCCCCACCAGGTGCTTGCCACTCGGGGTGGCGGAGCCTTACAACCGCGGGCCCGGGGCGAGTGCATGACTGAGCGTGGCGGCGACGGCGTGCAGGCACGGTCCGAAGCCCGCGTGCGCGTCATCGTCGATCCAGCGGTCGAAGGCGTTCTGGAAGATGATCGTGCCGACCTGCGCGAGCGGTACGGCGGTGCCGGGCTCGACGCCGCGCAGGCGCAGCGCATCGCCGATCGCGGTGGAGAGAGCGGCGAGTTTGGTTCGCTCGCGCTCCTGGAGTTCGGCGCTGGCGGCGATCACCGCGCGGCGCCGCGCGGCGTGGTCGATCTGCTCGACCATGAGCGCACCGACTGCGGCCAGCGCTTCGAGCATCACGGCGAGTGGCGGTCCATCGTGATCGGCGGCGAGTATCGCCGCGGCCGCCGCGGCGGCCAGCTGGTCGGATCCGGCGAACAGCACCTCGCGCTTGTCGGAGAAGTGCCGAGAGAACGAGCGGCGGGTGAGTCCGGCGCGTTCGGCGATCTGGCTCACCGTGACCTCGTCGTACCCGCGTTCCAGGCACAGGTCCCACGCGGCTTTTCTGAGCCGGTCGGACGCGCCGGGATCCCACCTCGCCATGCCCCGCATCCTAGCGCATGATGTCTCACTGGGTCATCGATGCTAGCCTTCCGGTGATGGCTCAGTGAGACATCACCGGAAGGCTGGTCTCGTGCCCGGCGGAGCAAGCGCAGTGGAGTGGAGCCCTCATGACGCAGAACACGCGCACCGAAGAGATATGGATCCTCGGGGCCACCGGCCGGATCGGCCGGGCTGTCGCCGAACGCCTCGGCGCCCGAGGGGTGAACGTGGTCCTGATCGGCCGCGATCAAGAGCGCCTGTCCGTGGTCGGTACGGCGCACTGCCCGGGCGGGAAAGCGAGAGTACTCGTCCTGGACGGCATCGATCGGATCGCGCAGGAGATCGCGCTGCGCAAGCCCGCGGTGGTCGTCAACACGATCGGCGGCTACGCCGAGTCCGCCGTGATGATCGCCCGTGCCTGCATGCCGGGCGGGCACTATGTGGATCTGGCCGCCGACCTGGTCGCCGTGCCCCGGCTCTTCGACCTGCACCAGGACGCGGTGAGGGCCGGCAGCACGCTGGTGACCGGCTCCGGGTTCGGTGTGCTGGCGACGGAAGCGGTCGTGGTGAAACTGTGCGAAGGCCGTCCGACTCCTGACTCCGTGCGCGTAGACGCAGTCTCGTCGGTGGCGATCGAGGCCGGGGTGATGGGTGCCGCGTTCGCCGCGTCCATCGTCGACGTGCTTACCACGGGCGGGCGCCGCTACCGCGGCGGCCGCGTGGTCAAGGCCCGTCTCGGGGCCGACCTGCAGCGCCTCAGCCTGCCGGACGGGCAAAGCGCTACCTCGGCCGGGACGCCTTCCGCGGAGCTCCATGCGGCGCACGCGGCCAGCGGCGCACCGTCGGTCACGGCCACCTCCGCACTCGCCCCCACGGCTCCGGTCGTGCGCGCGATGCTTCCCCTCCTGGGGGCCGCGCTCTCGATCCCGCCGCTGCGACGCCTGGCAGTGCGCCGCATCGCGCGCACGGAGCTGAGGGCCGCGCCGCGTCCCCGCGAGCACTCCTGGGGGCACGCCGTCATCCGCTGGGCGGACGGCACGAGCCGCGAAGGATGGTTGCGCGCCGGCGACGGTATGGACTTCACCGCCGACATCGCCGCCGAAGTCGCCGCCCGACTGGCCGAGGGCAACACCGAGCCCGGCGTCTTCACCCCCGCAGCCGCCTTCGGACCGGACCTCGCCACGGCCGCCGGCGCGACCTTCATCCTCGACTGACCGGAACCGGCCGAGCGCGCCCACGAGACGACCCGACTCCGGCCGGCTGTGGACCGTGATCCAGTTCTCGCTGTCACGGCGCGCGGAGGCACGGTCGGGCCGGGCCTCGCCGCCGATCTCGGTCTTGATCGCGGCGAAGAACGACTCGGCCCACGCAGGGGGTACGTGGCCGCCGGCCGTGCATCGCAGAAGGCTGTCATTGCCGCCGACCCGGAGGAGTGGTCCTACGATCCGCCCGGCTCTTGGCTGTTCGAGTCGGTGGCCGAGCCGAGTGTCGCCGTAGTGGTCACCGACTGGCCGTTGCGGATGTAGGTGATGGTCACGGGCGTGCCGGGTCGGTAGGAGTGGATTACGGCTTCGAGTGCGTCTGAGCTGTTGATGTCCTGGTTGTCGATTTTGATGATCTCGTCGTTCGTCTCCAGGCCCGCCGCCGCGGCCGCCGCTTTGGTGGTGACCTTGGTGAGGATCGCGCCGGTGTGCGCGGCCGTGGTGGCCGAGTCCTGGACCGTGACGCCGAGCACCGAGTGGGTCGGGTTCTGCTTGGCCTCCAGTTCCTGGATGACCGGTTTGGCCTGGGAGATCGGGATGGCGAAGCCGAGGCCGATGGAGCCGGACTCGCCGGCGCTGAACGAGGTCGAGCCGGTGGTCGCGATCGCCGCGTCGATGCCGACGACGTCGCCGTTCATGTCCACCAGCGGGCCGCCGGAGTTGCCGGGGTTGATGGCCGCGTCGGTCTGGATGGCGTCGAGTGCGACGGTCGCGGTGGACGGGGCGGAGGCGGTGGAGGTGGGGGTTTCCTGTGATTCGGAGATGATCGGACGGTCCAGCGCGGAGACGATGCCGCTGGTGACCGTGTTGGACATGCCGAGCGGGGCGCCGATGGCGATGACCTGCTGGCCGACCTGCACGCTGGTCGAGTCGCCGAGGGAGGCCGGGGTCAGGCCGCTGACGTTCGAGGCCTGAATCACCGCGAGGTCGCTGGTCAGGTCCCGGTCCACGATCGTGGCCCGGGCGTTGACGCCGCCGTCGAAGGTCACGGTGATGGTGTAGCCGGCACTCGCGGCCGCCGCGATCACGTGGTTGTTGGTGAGGATCTCGCCGTTGGAGCTCAGGATGATGCCGGTCCCGGTGTCCTGCTGAGCCGTGGCGAGGCCCTGGTTCGCCGAGGTGGTGGTGGTGGTGTTCGCCGTGACGTTGATCGTGACGATCGAGGGCAGCACCCTCTTCGCCACCGCGGTTATAGCGGTGGCGTTGGCCGAGCCGGTGTCCAGGCCGTCGGCGTCGATCGAGGCCGCGGAGGTGACGTCGTCGCCCGAGTCGCCGCGCACCAGATAGCTGATCCCGGCACCGACACCACCGCCAAGCAGCGCCGCAACGAGCGCGGCCGTCAGCAGCGTGCGATTCTTGGCAGGCTTGGCGAACGCAGCGGGCACGGGCTCGGGCGGCGTATCGGTCTCCGGGTCCGACACCGCCTCACCGTGCTGCGGCGGGACGGAGGCCGACACCGACACGACTTCCTGATCGTCTACAGGACGCGGCTGCTCGGGCGTGGCGGGGAGGTCTGGTGTCTCGTTCATGTCAGTACCTTCGGCTCGACGGCTAGTTTTCCTCGGGAGTGCGCTGCGACGGCGGTGACGGCCGCCGGGCCGGTGACAGCGGTCACCGGCCCGGGGCTCAATGTGTTACATCAGCACAGGGTGCTGGTTCAGCTGTTCTCGTACGTCGACAGGTCGTTCGCCCAGTCGGAATAGCTGTCGGGGATGGGGTCTCCGCCATCCGTGGTGGCCATGAACTCGTCGTCCTTAGTCGGCGGGTTGTCCTGGTAGTTGGTGGCGTCGCAGGTGGTCAGGAAGCGCCCGTAGCTCGGGACTTCGTTGATGCAGAGGCCGGAGGAGCTCGAAATTTCGGCGCCGTCGATGTACCAGTACTCCTGCTGGTTGCTCGTGTTGCAGGCACCGAGGTAGACCGATGCGCCGTTGTAACCGGCGCTCTCCAGGCAGTTGTTGCCCTGGGCGATCTCGTAGGCGATGTCATTGTCGTTGGCGTCCGCGGGCGCGCCGGGGATCTGCTCGATGTCCCAGTCGTCGTAGTAGGGGCCGACGTTGGGGGTCCCGGAGTGCAGGTCCCAGACGTCGTCGTTCCAGCCGGAGTTGTCACCGTCGTATCCGATGTCGCGCAACTGCAGGCCGGTGGCGATACGCTCGCCCGAGCCGGAGGAGAGGACCGGCTCGAACGATCCGCCACCGTGGTAAGCGGCGCCGACGGTGCCCCAGAAGTAGTTCGGGTTCGTGGTCAGGATGCTGTTCCAGATGTAGGACGCGGCCTCCTGCACATAGGTGATGGCGGAGCCGCCCAGGCCGGCGAAATTGGCCATGGCGCCCTGGATGGACAGCCCGACGTTGTTGAACACGGCCGCCACGCCGCCTTCGACACCGAGGTACGCGTTCCCGAGGTTTTCAAGCCCGGTGAAGGCGAGCATGTCGACGAATGCGTCGAGGAGTGCGTACCCGGCAGCAGTCCAGTTGACCGTCCCGGTGCTCATCCACTGGAACATCAGGGAACCGAAGAAACCACCGAGGAACGAGCCGAGCTTGATACCCTGGCTGCAATATTGAAACGCGTAATAGCAGATCGTCGTCGTGGCGAAGAAGGTGACGGCGAAGGTGACGCCGATCTCGGCCATCCGGGAGGGCAGGTAGCCCCACGCGGCCGTCTTCGCTTTGAACTGATTCTCGCAGTCGGAGACGGCTCGCGGCGTCTCGGCCTCGAACGCGCTCCGGGGGATGGTGGAGGACGCGCTCTGGACGCGCGGTCCGCCCTTGGCAGCCGGGGTCTCGAACGAGGCCTCGACGGAACTGACGGACTTCTGACAGACGGCCGAGACCGAGGCCTTGGACACGGTGGCGGCCTTGGGAGCGGGCGCGGTATTCGCCAGCAGCCCACCGACCAGGGCGGCGGACACGGCGGCGACGACCACCATCCGCAGAGGTGGACGCCGCAAGAGGCGAATTCTGGTAGAGGACAGCACGAGATGAACTCCTTGCGCATGGAGGGCAGCGGGGGATCTCGGACGCCCCGTGCCAGCGGGTGCGCCGATCACCCCCCGGTTCGGCCGGAGGCCACGGTGGGAGCGCTCACACGGCCGAATGGCGCCGTACGGGCGTTCCCACGTCTTGGTGGAGCCGTGTTCCCCTGTCGGGTTCCCAGGTGCTCGCGAAGAAGAATCCAAACAGGGGAGGTAAAGCCGTTCCCTTGCCTCCCGGTCCGCGCAGGGTCGGCTTGCACCCGGCTCGGCTCGGTCGGCAGGCGTACGCGGCCTGTGGTTCGCGGACCTGTTCCCGCGTGGCCAAGAGCCTTCTCAGCGGGCTTCGTCCGCCTCGATGTGCGCCTTAACGTTCCATGAGAAGGATCGCCTCGGGGTCGGCCCCGGCACATCCGCTATTTGACGGGGTCGGGTACCGGATTCGCCGCCCACCAGGTCGCGATCTGGGCACGGCGCCTGATGCCGAGCTTGGTCAGGGTGTTCTGGATGTGGCTGTCGACGGTGCGTGGGGAGAGCACGAGCGCGGTGGCGATCTGCCGGTTGGTCATCCCGCGGGCCACCAGCGCGGCCACTTCCAGTTCGCGCCGGGTCAGCAGGCTCGGCGCGGTCTGCGGTGCGGCCGGCTCGGTGCCGGTGGCCAGGGCGTAGGCGATGGCCCGAGTCGGGTTGTCGTACCTGCCGCCGTCCGCGAGCGCCTTCTCGTAGGCCGCCTGTCCCAGGGCTGCGACGAGTGCTTCCTCGCAGAGGGCATGGTCCTTGACCAGATGCGGTCCGAACGCGGCGATGGTGGTGCCGATCTCGTGGCACAGCGAGCGCACGGCGCCCAGCAGCCGGGCCGCCCGCTGGTGGTCGCCGCTGTCGGCGGTGCTCCAGGCGCGCAGTTCCACCATCAGTGCGGTCACCACGTAGTCGTTGAAGCCTTCTTGGGCATGCAGTGCGGTCTGGATCAGCGCCGCGCTCGCCTCTCGGTCCCCGCGTGCCCAGGCGTCGTCGGCCAGGACCATCAGCACGTGCGCACGGCCCCACCGCTCACCGCGTTCCTGCGCGAGGGCGAGGGCCTGCCTCGCGGCCTGCGTCGCGCGCGGATCCTCAAGGCGGCTGCGGACGAGCGCCAACTGGAACAGCGCGAGGATGGCTCCGGTTCCCTCGCCCAGCGCCAGATGAGCGGCCGCCGCGGCCTCCTGCCGGGACGCGGCCTCCGCAAGCTGTCCCCGCAGCAGCGCGGCCGTGCCGCGCCAGCCCTGGACGTAGGCGCACACCACCGGGTCCTCGAACCGTCGGCCCAGCTCATCGGCCTCGTCCAGCCACTGCTCGGCCGCCGCCAGGTCGCCGTGCACCGCTACCCAGGCGACGACCCACAATGCCCTTGCGCGGGCCGGGGTGGGGTCGGGCGCGGCCGCCAACGCCCGCTCGAGCTGTCGCCGCCCCTCGCCCAGAAACCCGCCGGCGCACCAGTGGAAACGCAACGCGCCAGCCAAGGCGAGCGTGGCCTGCGCGTCCCCGCCGCAGGCCAACGCGATCAGCAGATTGGGGTGCTCGGCCCGAAGCCGGGCCAGGGCCTCTTGCTGGCCCGGCCCGCACCAGCTTTCGGCGATCCGCTCGGCCAGGGCGAGGAAGAAGTCACGGTGCCGCTCACGGATCAGGTCCTCCTCGCCACACTCCACGAGCCGCTCACGCCCGTACTGCCGGATGGTCTCGAGCATCCGATAGCGCGGCTGGCCCTCGGCATCGGCGGGCAGTACGACGGATTGGGCGACCAACCGGTCCAGCAGATCCAGCACCTCGTGACCGGCGATGCCCTCCCCTGCGCACACCTGCTCCACGGCGTCCAGAGCGAAGCCGCCGACGAAGACCGACAGCCGGTTCCAGAGCAGCCGCTCGGCCGGGACGCACAGCTCGTAGCTCCACTCGATCGCCGCACGCAACGTGCGCTGGCGCGGCAGCGAGGTCCTGCTGCCGCCGGTGAGCAGCGCGAACCGGTCCTCCAGCCGGTCGGCCACCTGCTGCACGCTGAGCGTGCGCATCCGGGACGCGGCCAGCTCGATCGCCAGCGGCAGACCGTCCAGACCAGTGCACAGCCGGGCAACCGCGGCGGCGTTCACGCCGGTGACCTCGAATCCCGGCCGCACCGCAGCGGTGCGCTCCCGCAGCAGCTCGGCCGCCTCCCGCGGCGCCAGCGGCGGAACGGTGAAGACATACTCGCCCGTGACACCGAGGGTCTGCCGACTCGTCGCCAGCACACGAACGTCCGCGGCCGCCGACAACAGCTCCGCCGCCAGCTCGGCGCAGGCGTCGACCAGATGCTCGCAGTTGTCCAGCACCAGCAGCGCCCCGCGTCCGGACAGATACTCCGCGAGCTGCGCCAGGGCCGACCGGGGACCCAGATCCGGCAATCCCAGCGCTCTGACGGCCGCGCCCGCCACCTCGGACGGCTCCCGCACCGGGGCCAGATCCACCAGCCACACACCGTCCGCGAACGCCTTCCCGGACACGCCGGCCGCCTCAAGCGCCAGCCGGGTCTTGCCCAGGCCGCCCACACCGGTCAGCGTCAGCAACCGCGTCGAACCCAGCAGACGACGGATCCCGGCGATCTCACCACGCCTGCCCACGAAGCTCGTCACAGACGCGGGCAGATTCCCCGCTGGTGCCATCACGCCGGTCGCACCGGTCACGTCGCTCATCGCCTCTCGCCCACCTGGCACCGAACCGGAAATCTGCCACGTCAACCGAGACCACGATAAGACTCTGAATGCCCGAGAAACAGATAATGAACAAATAGCAAATGCGCCGACTATCCCAGAACCCGACTCCGGCCACATTGTCACTCCGCGACGCGGGGCACCCGGACGGCTATGACGCAGCCGAACCGCGCGAATGCCGCCGCGGGGTCGGCCCGTGTGCACACGTCATCTGACGGGGTCGGATTCCTGATTCGCCGTCCACCAGGCCGCGATCTCGGCTCGGCGACCGGCCCCGAGCTTGGTCAGGATGTTCTGGACGTGGCCGCCGACCGTGCGCGGGGAAAGCACGAGCACGCCGGCGATCTGCGGGTTGGTCATGCCGCGGGCCACCAGCGAAGCCACCTCCCGCTCGCGCTGGGACAGCGGGCTCGGGGCGCTCTCCGGGGAGGCCGGCTCAGCGTCGGTATCGGCGCCCAGGGCGTAGGCGATGGCCGCGTCCGGGGTATCGTGCCTGCCGCCGTCCGCGAGCGCCTTCTCGTACGCCGTCGGCCCCAGGGCAGCGACGACCGCTTCCTCACACAGCGCATGCTCCTCGGTCAGATGCGGACCGAACGCGGCGGTGGTGGTGCCGATGCCCTGGCAGAGGGAGCGCACGGCACCCAGCAGCCGGGCCGCCCGCTGGTGGTCGCCGCTTTCGGCGGTGGTCCAGGCGAGCAGGTCCAGCATGAGCACGACCGCGACATAGTCGTGGAAGCCCCGCGCGAGTGCGAGCGCGTCCCGGATCAGCGTCGTGCACGCCTCCTGGCCCCCGCGCGCCCAGGCGTCGACGCCCAGGGCCCAGAGCAGGTGCGCGCGTCCCCATCGATCACCGTATTCCTCGGCGAGTGCGAGCGCCCGCCTGCCGCGCTCCGCCGCATCCGGGATCCCGAGGCGAGCCTGGATGAGGGTTAGCTGGAAGAGGGCGAGGATGGCTCCGGTTCCCTCGCCCAGCGCCAGATGAGCGGCCGCCGCGGCCTCGTGCAGGGGCAGGGCCTCCTGTGGCCGGTCATGGAACGACGCCGAGGTGCCACGCATGCCCTGGACATAGGCGCGCACGACCGGATCATCCAACCGTTCGCCCAGTGCCGCGGCCTCGTCCAACCACCGGTCGGCCGGGGCGAGATCGCCCTGCAGCAAGGCCACCCAGGCGACGACCCACAGCGCCCGGGCGCGGGCCGGGGTGGGTTCGGGCGCGGCCGCCAACGCCCGCTCAAGCTGTCGCCGCCCCTCGCCCAGGAACCCGCCGGCGCACCAGTGGAAGCGCAGCGCGGCGGCCAAGGCGAGCGTGGCCTGCGCATCGCCGCCGCAGGCCAGCGCGACCAGCAGATTGGGGTGTTCGGCCCGAAGCCTGGCCAGGGCCTCCTGCTGGCCGGGGCCGCACCAGCAGTCGGCGATGAGCTCGGCGAGGGAGAGGAAGAAGCCACGGTGCCGCTCACGGAGGCGTTCCTCCTCACCGCACTCCACGAGGCGTTCCCGCCCGTACTGTCGGATGGTCTCCAACATTCTGAAGCGCGGCACGCCCTCGGCGTCGGCGGGTAGCACGACGGATTGGGCGACCAGCCGATCGAGCAGGTCAAGCACCTCGTGCGCCGCGATGCCCTCCCCCGCGCACACCTCCTCCACGGCGTCCAGGGCGAAGCCTCCGACGAAGATCGACAGCCGGTTCCACAGCAACCGCTCGGCCGGAACACACAGCTCGTAGCTCCACTCGATCGCCGCGCGCAACGTGCGCTGACGCGGCCGCGCGACCCGGCTGCCGCCCGTGAGCAGCGCGAACCGATCCTCCAGCCGCTCCGCCACCTGGTCGACGGTGAGCGTACGCAACCGGGACGCGGCCAGCTCGATGGCCAGCGGCATACCGTCCAGCTCGGCGCATAGCCGGGCGACCGCGGCGGCGTTCGCCTCGGTGACCTCGAATCCCGGCCGGACCGCGACCGTGCGGTCCCGCAGCAGCTCGGCCGCTTCGTGCGGCGCCAGCGGCGGAACGGTGAAGACGTGCTCACCCGTGATACCCAGCGTCTGCCGGCTCGTCGCCAGCACGCGGACCTCGGCGGCGGCCGACAGCAGCCCTCCGGCCAGTTCGGCGCAGGCGTCGACCAGATGCTCGCAGTTGTCCAGCACGAGCAGCGCGAAGCGTCCGGCCAGATGCTCCGTGAGCTGCTCCAGGACAGGCCGTGGACCCAGGTCCGGCAATCCGAGCGCTCGGGCAGCCGTGCCCGCCACCTCGGACGGGTCCTGCACCGGGGCCAGATCCACCAGCCACACACCGTCCGCGAAGGACTTCCTGGACACGCCCGCCGCCTCCAGCGCCAGCCGCGTCTTACCGAGACCGCCCACCCCGGTGAGCGTGAGCAGCCGCGTCTCGCCGAGCAGCCGACGGATTCCGGCGACCTCGCCGCGCCTGCCCACGAAGCTGGTCAGCGCCGCGGGCAGATTCCCCGCTGGTGAGATCACACCGGCCACGCTGATCCTCGTCTCTCGCCCACCTGGCACCATGCCGAAAAAGGGCACACCAACCCAGGCCACGATACGACTTTGAACGCGTGGCCGTGAGGATACGGGTCAGGCGAGCCGGATCAGGTTCCAGGACATCGGCGGCAGGACGGCGTTGAGCGCGGCGTTGGCGGAGCCGGGTTCGTCGAGCGTGGTGCCGGGGACGGGCTTGAGTCCGACGCGTTCGGGGTCGCGCAGCGAGTTGGCGGCGTCGGGATCCTCGTCGTGGATGGCGGAGTGTTCGACGACGCGGGTGAGGTGGGGCAGGCCGCGTAGGTCGATGCGCAACGGAAGTGCCCGGTCCTGGCTGCGGTTGACGGCGAAGACGGTGACCGGGCTGTGCTCTTCAGCGGCGCTCTCGCCGTCTGCGCCGCCGATGACGGCGGTGGCGTGCAGCAGCGGGACCTCGCCGTGCTGGGCAGTGGAGTAGGTGGGCGACTGAACATTCACGGCCAGGACGCGGGCGTCGCGGGCGTATTTCGCGGTCTGGGCGAAGGGGAAGAAGGTGGTTTGACGCCAGGCCGGGCCGCCGGGCTCGGTCATGATCGGGGCGATGACGTTAACGAGCTGGGCTAGGCAGGCGATGGCGATCCGGTCGGCGTGCCGTAGCAGGGCGATGAGCATCGAGCCGACAACGACGGCGTCGGTAACCGTGTAGAGGTCTTCGAGCAGTCGCTGCGCGACCGACCAGTCTCCCTCCGTCGGCTTGCTGCCGGGGCGCTCGGCGTACCAGACGTTCCACTCGTCGAAGGAGATGCGCATCTTCTTCGTGCTCTTGCACTTGGCCGCAACGTAGTCACAAGTGGCCACGACGTCGGCGATGAACGCCTCCATGTCGACGGCGGAGGCGAGAAACGAGTCGCGATCACCCTGCTTCTCCTCGTAGTAGACATGCATGGAGATGTAGTCGACCAGGTCGTAGGCGTGCTCAAGGACCGTGGCTTCCCACGCTCCGAAGGTCTCCATCGCGTGGCTGGAGCTTCCGCAGGCAATCAGTTCGAGGTCGGGGTCGATCATCCGCATCGCCGACGCGGTCGCGGCCGCCAGTCGGCCGTACTCGTCGGCGGTCTTGTGCCCGATCTGCCAGGGGCCGTCCATCTCGTTCCCCAGACACCACAACCGGATCCCGTACGGCTCCTTGTCCCCGTTCGCCGCCCGCCGGTCCGAGAGCGTGGTGCCGGCGGGATGGTTGGCGTACTCGAGCAGGTCGAGCGCTTCGGCGACGCCACGGGTGCCGAGGTTGACCGCGAGCATCGGCTCCGCGCCGGGCATCTTGCCCAGGGCACTGATGAACTCCCCCAGCCCGAACTCGTTGGTCTCGATCGAGCGCCACGCCGGATCCAAACGCCGGGAACGCTGTTCGGCCGGCCCGACCCCGTCCTCCCACCGATAGCCGGACACGAAGTTGCCGCCCGGGTAGCGGATGGCGGTGACTCCGAGCTCGCGAATGAGCTCGAGGACGTCGGTGCGCACACCCTCGGCATCCGCCTGCGGGTGACCGGGCTCATAGATCCCCGTATAGACACAGCGGCCGAGATGCTCGACAAAGGACCCGAACATGCGCGGATCCACACGACCGACCTGAAAAGCCGGATCGAGCACGAAACGCGCGACGGAAGTGGGGCTGTTGCTCATGTGTGCGTTGCTTTCCATTCCAGAAAGGGTCGCCCTACTTCAGGGCGCCGAGGGCGACGCCGCTGCGCCAGTAGCGGCGCATGGCGATCATCAGGGCTGCCAGGGGGATGAGGGAGAGCAGGGCGCCGGTCAGGACGAGGCTGGTGAGGTCGACGCCGGATTCCAGGCGTAGGGCGCTCCAGTCGTACAGGCCGAGGGAGAGGGTCCAGAGGTTCTGGTTGTGGAGCATGGTCAGTGGGAGGAAGAACGCGTTCCAGGTGCCGACGAAGGCGAGGAGGTACACGGTGGCGGCTCCGGTGGTCATCATCCGCATCACGATGCTGAAGAAGATCCGCAGCTCCCCCGCGCCGTCCATCCGGGCTGCTTCGAGGAGTTCGACCGGCACGGCGGCTTCGATGTAGACGGTGGCGAGGTAGACGCTGAACGGGTTGATGGCCGCCGGCACCAGCATCGCCCACGGCGTGTCCACCAGCCCGAAGTCCGAGAAGAGCAGGTAGAGCGGCAGGGTCAGCAGCGCGGTCGGGATCAGGAAGGAGACGATGATCAGGGAGAAGGCCAGCTTCTTGCCGTGGAACTCGAACCTGGCCAGGCCGTATCCGGCGGCCATAGCGATCACCGTCCCGAACAGGGAGCCGACGCCCGCGTAGAGGATCGAGTTGAAGGTCCAGCGCAGGAAGATCCCGCCGTCGTAGGTGAAGACCTGCTTCAGGTTGGACCACAGGTGGATGCTCGCGAACCAGATGCTGTTGGTCCCGTACAGCTCCGCCTGGTTCTTGGTGCTGGCGACCAGCAGCCACCACAGCGGCGCGACCGAGTAGAGCGCGAAGGCCGACAAGCCCAGCACTACGACCAGCTTGGTGTGCTTCGAGCCCGGGGCGTGCGCCGCGCCGCTCCGGCCGCGCGGGGGAGTCGGGGCGCTCATGGCTGCTTCCTGTTCGTGAGGCGGTAGAAGCCGAAGGACACCGCGCCGACGAACACCGCGAGGATGACGGACAGGGCCGCGGCGTAGTTGTAGTTGTTCGAGGTGAACGCCTCGTTGTAGATGAACATGATCGGAGTGAAGCTGGAGGTCACCGTCTGCGGGGTCACCTGCCGGAACACGGAGGGCTCGTTGAAGATCTGCAGCATTCCGATGATGGAGAGCATCCCGGTCAGTACGAGGGCGGTGCGCACGTACGGCACCTTGATGGACAAGGCGATGCGCAGTTCGGAGGCGCCGTCCAGGCGCGCGGCCTCGAACAGTTCGCGCGGCACGGCTTGGAGCGCGGCGTAGAGGATCAGCATGTTCCAGCCGATCCCGTGCCAGGTCAGCATGTTGCCGATGGACGGCCAGACCATCGTGGGGGCGAAGAAGTCCCAGCTGAACCCGAGCAGCCTGCCGAACGGGGTGAGCGGGCCGACGTTGGGGCTGTAGACGTTGACCCAGATGAGCGCGGCCACGACGCCCGGGACCATGTAGGGCACGAGCAGCAGGATCCTGAACTTGTTCGCCGTGCGCGCCTTCGCCGCGTCCATCAGCAGCGCCATCACGAGGCTGATGAACAGCATGACCGGGATCTGGATGCACGCGAACAGCAGCACGCGCAGGATCGCAGACCGGAAATCCGGATCGGACAGCGCTGTGGTGAAGTTGCGCAGTCCGACGAACACCGTCGTCGAGCCGCCCAGCCCCAGGCCCGAGGTCTGGACCAGGAACAGGCTCTGGTAGACCGCGTAGCCGAACGGCACCAGGAACAGCAGGGCGAAACCGAGGAAGAAGGGGGCGGTGAACCCCGCGCCCTTCCAGCCTTGAATGCCGAGCCGGCGCCGACGCCGCGCCGGGCGCTGACCCGGCCCCGGGCGCGACGCGGGGGCCTCGGCCCTCGGCTCGATGATGGTCTGACCGGACATCAGTGATGCTCCTTGACTCGCGACTCGGCCCGGCGGGGTCTGCTTACTCGGGGTTCGCCGAGGGGGCCGCTGTGTATGCGGACACAGCGGCCCCCTCGGCGAAGTCTCAGCTCACGACGCTGATGCCGCGGGACTTCAGGTCGTTGACCGTCCAGGTCTGCATGTGCTCCAGGAGCTGCACGACCGTCTCCTGCTTGGTGAGCACCTTCGCCCAGCCGTTCGCCTCTTCGGCGCCCATCGCGGTCCAGTCCGGGCCGAAGGTCCAGCCGGTGACGATGCGGCTGATACTGCCGGTGATGACCGGGGACGCGGCGGCGGTGTTGTCGCCGAGCAGCTTGGCTGGGACGATCTCGCTCACGTACGGCGTCGTGTCGGCGAGCGCGGGGTAGAGGTCGGAGCCGGTGCTCGGGTTCGCCATGATCGACACGGCCTTGGCGTTCGTGGACATCCACAGCGCCGCTTCGGCCGCCTGCGGGATGTACTTGCACTGGGCGGTGACGAAGTTGTTCCCGGCGCCGTTGTTGATACCGGCCGGCAGGGCGAGACTCTGGCCGTCGTAGCTGGTCCACGGCGCGATGGCCCAGTCGCCGTCGGACTCGGTGAAGTTCTTCACCATGCCGGCCAGCTGCCAGGTCGAGATCCACCGGGTGACGGTCCCGCCGTCGTCGTAGTTGTGCTGCACGGCGGCGTAGTCCGCGAAGGAGATCTGCGAGTCGATGTTGTCGTCGACCATCTGCTGGATCTCGTTGGCGGCCTCGAGCGAACCGGCGTCCGTGAAGTCGACCTTCCACGAATTGCCGTCGATCGAGTACCAGTGCGCACCCGCCTGCATCGCCATGTTCTCCAGCGTGCTCGGGTCCTCACCGGCGAAGTTCGTCATGTAAATGCCGTGCGTGGCAAGCACCTTGCCGTCCGCTATGAACTGGCTGTACGTGGTCGGCACGCTGAGCCCGTACTTCTTGAAGATATCGGCGCGGTAGATCAGGAAGCCCGGAGAGGTCGCGGTCGGCACCGCGTAGTTCTTGCCCTCGACCGTCGTGTAGGCATACGCGGAGCTGCTGAAGTCCGACTTGTCCGGGGCGACCCACTGGCTGATATCCGCCGGAATGCCCTCGGACACCAGCGAGAGCAGGTCCTCGGAGCTGCCCTGCATCAGGCACGGCGCGTTGCCGGCCTTGACCGCGTTGGTCAGGTCGGTCAGCGCGTCGGTCGCCGTGGTCAACGCGGTGTACTTGATCGTCACGTCGGGGTGGCTCGCGTTGAACGCGGCGACCGTAGCCTGTGCGCCCTGGTTCCAGCCCCAGTAGTCGAGGGTGACATGGGCGGTGGAGCTCGCACTCGGCGTGCCGCCACTGCTGCCGCAGGCGGCCAGCGCGACTGTCATTCCCAATGCCAACCCTGCGGCCAGGGTGTTTCGTGTTGCCGAGTTCAGCCTCGATCGACGCACGGTGACTCCTTCGTCTGGGCGTTGCAAGCGGTGTTGAATTCGCGGTAGCGCGACCACGCGCGGACCCTCGCCGCTCCCGAAGCGGCGTCCCACAGGTCAGGCGATGGTCACTCATCCTTGGAGAATCGAGAAGTAGTTTCGATAGAGTTTCAGGTGGCCGACTCACGGGCTTTCGATCTGGCCTGCGGGTGGGCAGGTGCCAACGTAGGATTGCCGCCAGGTAACGTCAATGGCTCAATGGCTCGCTGGCGAAAGGTCGAAAAACTTTCGATAAGCACTGCGGCGGGCTCCAGAGGCGGAGTCGGCCGCGAGGGAGGGGAAGTGCGCGTGAAGCCGCAGGACGGTGATACCAAAGGCAGTGGACCGACCATGGCTCAGGTGGCCCGCGAGGCGGGAGTGTCCGTACCCACGGTCTCCAAAGTGCTCAACGGCCGGGAGGATGTCGCGGCCCAGACGAGACGGCACGTCGAGGAGGTGCTTCGCAGGCTCGGCTATCAACGTCAAGGCTATTACAACCGCCCCGTCCGGCAGCAGCAGACGCGCACGGTGGACCTGATCGTGCACTCGCTGGACACGACGTGGACCGGGGAGGTGCTCGCCGGGGCAGAGCGCGCCGTCCAGGAGGCCGGCATGCACCTCGCGGTGAACGCCATGCTGGGCCGCACCTGGCACAGCAGGGCCACCCGCGGCTGGTTGGACCGCATCGCGGCGCGCGGCACGGCCGGAGTGGTCACCAACCTCGCGCACGTATCCGATTCCGAGCTCGCGTGGTTCGAGCAGAACTCGATCCCGTACGTGATGATCGACCCGGCCACCGCTCCGCCCCAGCAGGCGTACTCCGTCGCGACGACCAACTGGGAGGGCGCGCGCAGCGGCGTGCAGCACCTGGTGGACCTGGGCCACCGTCGGATCGCGGTGATCGCCGGGCGGCGCAGCCGGTACTGCAGCGAACTGCGGGTCGAGGGCTACCGTTCCGCGATGCGCGCCGCCCACCTCCGCGTCCCCGCCGCGTACATCCGGTGCGGCGAGTTCAACCCGCAGACCAGCGGTGAGCGGATGGCGCAACTGCTCGACCTGCCCGAACCGCCCACCGCGGTCTTCGCCTGCTCTGATCCGATGGCCCTCGGCGCCCTGCGCGTCATCCGCGAGCGGGGTCTCGAGGTGCCGCGCGACATCAGCCTCGTCGGCTTCGACGATCTGCCCGAGTCCCGCTGGGCGGTACCCGAGCTGACCACGGTGCGCCAACCGCTGGCCGAGATGGGCGCGGAGGCGATCCGCACCCTCGTACGGATCATGGACGGAGAAGGGCCGGACAACCGGCGGATCGAGCTGTCCACCAGGCTGATCGTGCGCGGCAGCACCGCACCGCCGCCGACGTCCTGACCCGCGCGGGGGCGCTCCTAGGCAGTCGGCGAGCACCGGTATCGCTTGCCCTCGGGTATGCGAGCGCTTAAGATCCCGTTTCGAATCGAGTTGCCGCCTTGTGCCGCCGGGGAGTCCCGACCCCGACGGTCAGAAGGTTCAGGTGTGCCCCGACGCACAGGTGCTGCCGGTCCCGGCGGGCCATCCATCGGTATTGCTCTCTTCCTCGCCCGTCCCAGGGCGGGTCCGAGCGCAATCCGGCCCGGACACCTGGAGTCGATTCCCGTGACTGTCACCCGTACCGCGGACCGCGGCGCGTCCGAGGACCCGCGCGCCGCCGACCCGACCCCGCGGCGAGCCGCGCCCCTGATCCACAACCCGATACTGCGCGGTTTCCACCCGGACCCCTCGATCCTGCGGGTCGGGGAGGACTACTACCTGGCGACCTCCACCTTCGAGTGGTTGCCCGGGGTGACGATCCACCATTCCCGCGATCTCGTGAGCTGGGAACCGCTCGGCGGCGCGCTCGGCGAGTCACGGCTGATCGATCTCAAGGGCACCGTGGACTCCGGCGGCGTATGGGCACCGTGCCTGTCCTACGCGGACGGGCTGTTCCACCTCGTGTACACGCACATGGTCAGCAACATCGGACCGTACCGCGACCTACGCAACTTCGTGGTGACCGCGCCGTCGCCGACCGGTCCGTGGTCGGGCCCCGCGCCTCTGCACAACCGCGGCTTCGACCCCTCCTTCTTTCACGACGAGGGCCGTACCTGGATGGTCGCGATGGAATTCGACCACCGCCCCGAGCACACGAGATTCGCCGGGATCACGCTGCAGGAGTGGTCGCGCGAGCTGCGCCGCCTCGTCGGCCCGATCCGGCGCATCTTCGACAGCACCGGACACGGCTTAGCCGAGGGACCGCACCTCTACCGCCGCGACGGCTGGTACATCCTGCTGCTGGCGGACGGCGGCACCGGCTCCAACCACGGGGCGGTCGCCGCACGCAGCCGCACGATCGAGGGACCCTACGAACTCGACCCCGCCGGACCGTTGATCACGACGCGCGACGACCGCGGGAACCCGCTGCAGAAGGCCGGCCACGGGTGCCTGGTGGAAACCCCCGACGGGCAATGGTTCATGGCGTACCTGTGCGCGCGGATGCTGCCCGACATCGATCGCAGTGTGCTGGGACGCGAGACCGCGCTGGCGCGGGTCGAGTGGAGCCCGGACGGCTGGCCCCGAGTACCCGGCGCACGTCCGGCCATAGTGGTGCCCGCCCCGTCCGCCGCCGCGACTTCGACGCCGCCCGACCCGGACGCGTACGACAGCGAGCCGGCCGACCTCTACCGTTTCCACGACGACTTCGACGAACTGTTCAGCGACGGCAAACTGGACCCACGGCTGCTGACTCTCCGCCTGCACGCCGATCCCAGCTGGGCCGATCTCGGCGCACGCCCCGGACACCTGCGGCTGCGCGGGCAGCAATCCCTCGCCTCCGCGCACCGGCAGAGCCTGGTCGCACACCGGCAGACGGCGCTGAACGCCGAGGCGCGCACCCTGCTCGACTACCATCCCGCCGACCCCCGGCACATGGCCGGACTCGTCCACTTCTACAACACCAAGCTCTGGCACTACCTCCACCTGACCTGGGACGAACAGTACGGACGCGTGCTGCGGCTCGCCAGCCTGGACTTCCAGACGCACACCGAGAGCACTGTCGTACCGATCGAGAGCGACGCGCCGCTGCACCTGCGAGCCGAGACACGGGGCGACTCCGTCCAGTTCGCCTGGTCCCTCGACGGGGTCGGTTGGCAGGAGATCGGCCCGCCTCTCGACGCCTCGCTGCTCTCCGACGAATACGCCACCCGTTCGGTCGCGGACCGCATCACCGACTGGGGTTACACCGGCGCCGTGTTCGCGCTGGCCGCCCAGGACCTCACCGGCGCACGCCGCACCGCGGACTTCGACTTCTTCGACTATCGCGAGCTCTGACCTCCACCAACCTCCCCGTCGACCACGCGACCGTGAGGTTGACGGGGGTAATGGCAGGGACCCTCATCAGCGCGGCGACGTGCTTAGGCTGGCTCCATGGACAACCGGGATGAAGTCCGCGCTTTTCTCACGTCTCGGCGCGACAAGATCACCCCGGCGCAGGCCGGGCTGCCCGTCTACGGCACGCGCCGGGTGGCGGGACTGCGCCGGGGCGAGGTGGCGATGCTCGCCGGAGTGAGCGTCGAGTACTACACGCGGCTCGAGCGCGGCAATCTCGCGGGCGTGTCCGAAAGCGTCCTCGACGCGCTCGCACAGGCGTTACGCCTGGACGAGACGGAGCGCGTCCACCTCTACGACCTGGCCCGCGCGGCCAACACGACGCCTGCCCGAGTCCGGCGCCGGCCGACGCGCGCGACGACGGTGCGGCCCATCGTGGAGCGGATGCTCGAAGCCATGCCGAGCATGCCGGCGTTCGTGTTCAACGCGCGTTTCGACTTCCTGGCGGCCAACCCGCTGTGCCGCGCGCTCTACAGCGAGATGTATGCAGATCCCGGTTGCGGGCGGAACGTGGCCCGGTTCGTCTTCCTCAACCCGGCGGCGCACCGGTTCCACGTCGACTGGGAGCCCGTCGCCAAGAACATGGTGGGGGTACTGCGCATCGAAGCCGGCCGGAATCCGTATGACCGCGAGCTGTCCAATCTGATCGGTGAGCTCTCGACCCGCAGCGATGCCTTCCGGGTTCTGTGGGGCGCCCACGATGTACACGCGTTCCGGCAAGAGACGAAGCGGCTGAACCACCCGGTGGTCGGCCTCCTCGAGCTCGACCACGAGACGATGGACCTTCCGGGCGACACCGGCCAGACCGTGGCGATCTACAGCGCGCCGCCCGGCAGCCCCACCGCGGACGCCCTGGCGATGCTGGCCAGTTGGACTGCCACGCAGCAGGAAGGCGCGCACGATGCTCCGGCGGGGGCCGAGCCGACTAACTGAAGGGGTCCCTGCCAATACCCGTCACAGCCGTGGCTCCCACCCGGCTTCAACTCCGGGTTGGCTGGTGCTCGGGAAGGACACCACTCGATCCCGTGCAAGGAGTCATCTCATGCCGAAGCAGTCCGCGCCGCCGCACCTGGCGGGCGTCGCCCCCAAGCTCTACGAACTCACCAACGACGTGCTGTTCGGCGACGTGTGGGACCGCGAACAGCTCTCGCCGCGCGACCGCAGCCTGATCACCGTCACCGCGCTCGCGGCCCTTTACCGGACCGAGCAGCTCGGCTTCCACCTCAACCTGGCGATGGAGAACGGGCTGAGCAAGGAAGAGCTGGCCGAGGCCATCACCCATCTGGCGTTCTATGCCGGTTGGCCTACCGCGATGACGGCGATCAATCAGCTGCACGCCATCACCGGACAGTCCGACGATCAGAAGTAAGGGCGATTCACCATGGAAATCCTCAAACAGCAGCCGACGATGAAGCTCCCGTCGGCGATGTTCACCGGCGACGCGTGGGCCGACGTCATCTACCGCGGCGAGGACCCGTCCCGCGCCCGGACCAACATGGTCCGCTTCGCACCGGCCGCCCGCACCGCCTGGCACTCGCACGGCCTGGGCCAGACCCTGTACATCGTCGAGGGCATCGCCCTGATCCAGTCGCGCGGCGGCGAGATCGTCGAGGCCCACCCCGGCGACGTCATCTTCACCCCGGCCGGCGAGGAGCACTGGCACGGCGCCGCCCCCGACCGGTTCATGGCGCACATCGCGCTGTGGGAAGGCGACGACGTCAACTGGCT
>Ga0185299_10002434_pt1 | contig 28599 bp, 27 predicted proteins | sample PaiPotPPA55metaG_FD_128002 | JGI IMG/M metagenome (GOLD analysis project Ga0185299, IMG submission 128002) | Iron sulfur acid spring bacterial and archeal communities from Banff, Canada, to study Microbial Dark Matter (Phase II) - Paint Pots PPA... ...
AAGCCGCCGGTGGCGGGTGCTTCTTTCTCTAACGTATCGCTCATTCGACCCAGTCTCCTGATATGTAGAACGCGTTATTTGTCTTCTGAAAAAAGCGTCTCCGCGCCTTCGGGCAGCGTCTGTGCCGACGCTTTCGCACGGCGCAGCACCGACCAGTAATACCGATAGCTTGCGCGATCGTGCAACGTGTCCTGATACCGCGTCGGTCCCCACTGCGCGTTTTGCGCGGCGAGCAGGATCTCGGTCGCGGTCGCGATTTCATCGCGTCGGGGCAGGAAGGCATCGACGATCGGCTGGATCTGATCCGGGTGAATGCTCCACATGCGTGCGTAGCCGAACTCGTTGCGGGCACGCTGGGCGTCGTTGGCGACCACGCTCATGTCGCGCACCTCTGTGGACACGTTATGCGACGCCACCTTGCCATGCGCGTGGCAAGCCGCCGCGATCTCGAGCTTAGCGCGCCGCACAAGCGGATGATCGAACTGGCCCGGCGAGCGCATCGCCGTATCGGGGATAGCACCGTTATGCGCCGAGACAAAGTCCATCAGCCCGAAACTGAGCGCTTCGACGCCAGGCAGCGCGGCGAGCTCAAAAACCTCTGCCAGCGCGCCGTGCGTTTCGATCAGCAGGTGGCACGGAATTGCATGCCTGATCCCAAATTCACACCGCGCTGCTTCGACGAACGCGACCATTTCGGCGGCATCGAAGACGCTGCGAATCTTGGGCAGGGTGATATACGCAGGCGCTTTTTTGGCGGCGCGCAAGATGATGCGGACGTCGTCGCGCCATGCGCGGTTCTGGAAGTCGTGAATGCGCACGCCGACGCGGCCGAAGCGGTCTTCCTCGCCGCCGAGGAACGATGCCACCAACTCGGCATGCGACGCTTCCTGGCCCACTTGCGCCCCGTCCTCGCAATCGAGCGTGACATCGAACACCGGACCGAGTTGCGCCTGCAACGCGAGCGATTTCCTGATCAGCTTTTCGCTTCCTGCATAGTGATCGCAGGGGGGTATCACAGCGGGTGGCACGTCGCCTTCAAACAGGACTTCGGCGGGGGTGAGAGCGCGCATCGTCGGCGTCGGGTTGCATGTAAAGAGGATGGAAACCGCGGATTCGGGTGGGTTCGGACGTTCTTTTCAGGCGGCCAAACCCACTCGAATCAGCAGCGAGCGCCGGTTTTTGGGCCAGACGCTCGCGTGACTGCAAATACTGCTAAACCTTGCTTACTTGCCCAGCAGATGCGCGACGCCGTCACGCTCTTCCAGCAATTCGTTCAGCGTGCCGGTCATCTTCTCGCGCGAGAACGCGTCGATTTCCAGGCCTTCCACGCGCTTGTATTCGCCGTTTTCGCACGTCACGGGGACGCCGTAGATGATGTCTTCCGGGATTTCGTACGAACCATCAGACGGAATGCCCATGGTGACCCACTTGCCGTTCGTGCCCAGCAGCCAGTCGTGCACGTGGTCGATAGCCGCGTTAGCCGCCGACGCCGCCGACGACAACCCGCGCGCTTCGATGATCGCCGCACCGCGCTTGCCGACGGTCGGGATGAACGTGTTGCGGTTCCATTCGTCGTCGTTGATCAGCTTGGTCAGCGACTCGCCTTCGACCGTTGCAAAGCGGAAATCCGGGTACATAGTCGGCGAGTGATTGCCCCACACGGCCAGCTTTTCGATCGATGCCACCGGCTTGCCCGACTTCGCAGCCAGTTGCGACAGCGCGCGGTTGTGGTCCAGGCGCAGCATTGCCGTGAAGTTCTTCTTCGGCAGATTCGGCGCCGACTTCATCGCGATGTACGCATTGGTGTTGGCCGGGTTGCCGACCACGAGCACCTTCACGTCGCGGCTTGCCACGTCGTTGAGCGCCTTGCCTTGCACCGTGAAGATTTCAGCGTTGGCGGAGAGCAGATCCTTGCGCTCCATGCCTTTCGACCGCGGACGGGCGCCGACCAGCAACGCGACGTCGGCGTCCTTGAACGCGACCTTCGGGTCGTCGGTGACGACCACGCCGGCCAGTAGCGGGAACGCGCAGTCTTCCAGTTCCATGACTACGCCCTTGACGGCGCCTTGCGCCTGCGGCAGGTCGAGCAACTGAAGGATGACCGGCTGATCCTTGCCTAGCAGGTCGCCATTGGCGATGCGGAACAGCAGCGAGTAACCGATTTGACCTGCGGCGCCGGTGACGGCAACGCGCTTTGCGGACTTAGCCATTGAGAACACTCCTGAACGGTGCGTGAAACGCTAGGGAAAAACGCCATTTTAGGCGCGTTACGCGAAGCGTGATGAAGCAAGTGAATCGAACTGCGCGGGCTGCCCTGAAAAGCCGATGGCGCCGCGCCTGAAGCGAGAATGTCATCGACTGTCCGGTAGCATGCCGGCAATCGCAGCCCGACCCTCGTGCTGGGAATTCGGCCCTGTGAGCGTGGGATTTTGCGCTGGATCCTGCTGGTTCAGCGCCGCGCAACGCCCCGCGCGTCGCGTTTTCGATGGCGCGCGGGCGTTGCAAGAGCGGGGCACTGGCAGCGGCAGCGAACACGAAAGTCGTTCGGCTTGAAGCGATGAGCGGCAGGGCCTTTCCAACGTACCGGGCACGCCGCACGACACGTGCAGCATCCCGCAAACCCTTGCTCGCCAAGGAGTGTAGGATTCGATGAAGTCAAAGTCAACCATATCATATGTCTTATATAAGACATAGGAATGGCCGGGAAAACTCTGGACGCGGCTTATCGCTTTATGATGAAATGCGCGCATGAATTCGAACCCAGCGAGCACGACGAACCTTCCCGGCGCAGCCGGCGCGACGGAAGTCGTGCCCGCGACTTCGCCGACGTTCAGCCCGTTGTACCAGCAGATCAAGGCCCTGATTACGCAAGGGCTTGAATCGGGCGAATGGAAGCCCGGTGAAATGATTCCCAGCGAAGTCGAACTGGCCGCCCGCTACAAGGTAAGCCAGGGCACGGTGCGCAAAGCCATCGACGAACTCGCCGCCGACAACCTGCTCGTTCGCCGCCAGGGCAAGGGTACGTTTGTTGCAACGCACAATGAAGATCGCGTACAGTTCCGCTTTCTGCGATTGCTGCCCGAAGACGGCGACCTTCATCCCCACGTGAGCCGAGTGCTGGAGTGCCGCCGTTTGCGCGCACCCGCCGAGATTGCTCGCCAGCTGGACCTGAAGCCGGCCGACCCGGTAGTGTGTATCAAGCGCTTGCTGCAGTTCGACGGCGAAACCACGGTATTCGACGAAATCTGGCTGCCCGGCGCAGTTTTCCGCGGCCTTACAGCCGAGCGCCTCGCAGATTACAAAGGCCCGCTTTATGCGATGTTCGAAGCGGAGTTCGGCACGCGCATGATCCGGGCATCGGAAAAAATCAGGGCGGTGGGCGCGGACGAAACGGTCGCCGAACTGGTTGGCGTAGCCATCGGTTCGCCGTTGTTGTCTGTCGAGCGTGTGTCGTACACGTACGGCGACCGGCCGGTGGAAGTGCGGCGCGGATGGTATGTCACGAACGGCTATTACTATCAAAACGATTTGAGCTGAAACAGAACGTGGACGGCTTGGCGGCGAACCCAGGGGGTTGCCTTAAAAGCCTTTCTCACGCGATTTGCAATAGCCTCTTGCGCGGCATTTCGCTGCAGCGCGATATCAAAAGGCGCTAAAATCGCGGACCAGTGTGATAACAAAGTTGGGGTCTAGCATGGCTGAAGCCGTAAAAAAACCAAGACCTGAGTACCGGAATATCGGAATTGCTCAGCTAGCAACCTACCGCTTGCCACTAGCGGGACGGGTGTCAATCCTGCATCGGATCAGTGGCTTGCTTCTATTCATAGCGCTGCCGTTTCTGCTTTATCTGCTGGACCAAAGCCTTACGTCGGAGATCAGTTTCGACGCATTCAAGGGCTTCCTCGCCAATCCCCTCGTCAAGATCGTCGTGCTCGTGCTTTCGTGGTCCTTCCTGTTCCACTTTTGCGCAGGCATCCGCTTCCTGCTGCTCGATACCCATCGCGCAGTGAGCAAGGAAGGCGGCAAGCAGACGTCCATCGTCGTACTCACGGTGTCATCTCTGCTGACAATCGTCGTTGCGCTTAAACTCTTCGGAGCCTTCTAAGAATGGCAGCGAACAACAATCGAATCGGTCCCAAGCGCCTCGTTGTCGGCGCGCATTACGGTCTGCGCGACTGGCTCGCGCAACGCATTACCGCCGTCGTGATGGCCCTCTACACGCTGGTCCTGCTGTTCTGGTTTTTCGGCGCGCGTGACTTTTCGTATGACGGCTGGGCATCCATTTTCGCCATGCAATGGATGAAGCTTGCCACCTTCGTGGCCTTGCTCTCGCTCTTCTATCACGCGTGGGTCGGCATTCGCGACATCTGGATGGACTACGTCAAGCCCATGGGGCTGCGCCTGTTCTTGCAGGCACTAACAATCCTCTGGCTGGTCGGATGCGTCGGCTACGCGGCACAGATTCTCTGGAGAGTGTAAAGAATGGCTGCAATTAAAACGTCCCTGCCGCGTCGCCGTTTCGACGTAGTCATTGTGGGTGCAGGTGGTTCCGGCATGCGCGCATCGCTGCAACTCGCTCGTGCGGGTCTGTCGGTCGCGGTGCTGTCGAAGGTCTTCCCGACGCGTTCGCACACGGTCGCAGCGCAAGGCGGTATTGGTGCATCGCTCGGCAACATGAGCGAAGACAACTGGCATTATCATTTCTACGACACCATCAAGGGCTCCGACTGGCTCGGCGACCAGGATGCGATCGAATTCATGTGCCGCGAAGCGCCTGGCGCCGTCTACGAACTCGAACACATGGGCATGCCGTTCGACCGTAACGCGGACGGCACGATCTATCAGCGCCCGTTCGGCGGCCACACGGCGAACTACGGCGAGAAGCCGGTGCAGCGCGCCTGCGCCGCTGCCGACCGTACCGGCCACGCGTTGCTGCACACGCTGTACCAGCAGAACGTCGCGGCCAAGACGCACTTCTTCGTCGAATGGATGGCGCTGGACCTGATCCGCGACGCCGACGGCGACGTGCTCGGCGTGACGGCGATGGAAATGGAAACCGGCGACGTCCACATTCTCGAAGGCAAGACCACGCTGTTCGCCACGGGCGGCGCGGGCCGGATCTTCGCGGCATCGACCAACGCGTTCATCAACACCGGCGACGGACTTGGCATGGCGGCCCGCTCGGGTATCGCCTTGCAGGACATGGAATTCTGGCAGTTCCACCCGACTGGCGTGGCCGGCGCGGGCGTGCTGATTACCGAAGGCGTACGCGGCGAGGGCGGTATTCTGCGCAATTCGGACGGCGAACGCTTCATGGAGCGCTATGCGCCGACGCTGAAGGATCTGGCGCCGCGCGACTTCGTTTCGCGTTCGATGGACCAGGAAATCAAGGAAGGCCGCGGCGTGGGTCCGAACAAGGATCACGTCTTGCTGGACCTGTCGCACATCGGCGCCGAGACGATCATGAAACGTCTGCCGTCGATCCGCGAGATCGCGCTGAAGTTTGCGAACGTCGACTGCATCAAGGAACCGATCCCGGTCGTGCCGACCATCCATTACCAGATGGGCGGCATTCCTACGAACATTCACGGCCAGGTCGTGGGCACGCTGAAGGGCGGCTACGAAGAGCCGGTCAACGGCTTCTACGCGGTCGGCGAATGCTCGTGCGTGTCGGTGCACGGTGCGAACCGGCTCGGCACAAACTCGCTGCTGGACCTGGTGGTGTTCGGCCGCGCGGCCGGCAACCACATCATCAAGCATGCGCAGGAAATGAAGGAACACAAGCCGCTGCCGGCCGATGCCGCCGACGCCGCGCTTGAACGCCTCGCCGTGCTGGAGAAGTCGTCATCGGGCGAATACACGCAGTCAATCGCCAACGACATCCGCGCGACCATGCAGTCGCATGCCGGCGTGTTCCGCACCTCGAAGCTGCTGTCGGAAGGCGTGGACAAGGTCAAGGAATTGTCGGAGCGCGTGAAGCACGTGCACCTGAAGGACAAGTCGAAGGTGTTCAACACGGCGAAGGTCGAAGCACTGGAACTGGCGAACCTGATCGAAGTGGCGCGTGCGACCATGATCTCGGCCGAAGCGCGCAAGGAAAGCCGCGGCGCGCATGCGCATAGCGACTTCGAGCATCGCGACGACGACAACTGGATGAAGCACACGCTGTGGTTCAGCGAAGGCGACAAGCTCGACTACAAGCCGGTGCACATGACGCCGTTGACGGTCGAATCAGTGCCGCCGAAAGCGCGTACCTTCTAAGGGCAAAGGAATCGAAATGGCAAAGCGTACTTTTGAAATCTACCGCTACGATCCGGACAAGGACGCGGCACCCCGCATGCAGACGTACGAGATCGAGATCGACTCGCACGAGCGCATGTTGCTGGACGCGCTGCTGAAGCTGAAATCCGTCGACGAAACGCTGTCGTTCCGCCGTTCGTGCCGCGAAGGCGTGTGCGGATCGGACGCCATGAACATCAACGGCAAGAACGGTCTGGCCTGCTTGCAGAACATGAACGACCTGCCGCAGAAGATCGTGTTGCGTCCGCTGCCGGGCCTGCCTGTCGTGCGCGACCTGATTTGCGATTTCACGCAGTTTTTCAACCAGTATCATTCGATCAAGCCGTACCTGATCAACGACACGCCGCCGCCGGAAAAAGAGCGCCTGCAAACGCCTGAAGAACGCGATGAACTCGACGGCCTGTATGAGTGCATCCTGTGTGCTAGCTGCTCGACTGCATGCCCGAGCTTTTGGTGGAACCCGGACAAGTTCGTGGGTCCGGCGGGCCTGTTGCAAGCCTATCGGTTCATTGCGGACAGCCGCGACGAAGCGACGGGTGAACGTCTCGACAACCTGGAAGATCCGTACCGTCTGTTCCGTTGCCACACGATCATGAATTGCGTCGATGTCTGCCCGAAGGGACTGAATCCCACCAAGGCTATCGGCAAGATCAAAGAACTGATGGTGCGCCGCGCTGTCTGAGAAGGACTTGTGTCATGAATGACTCCGGGCATCAGTCCGACCCTCTACGCCGCGCACGCCTTCGCTGGCGCGCGCGGCGCGGTCTGCTGGAAAACGATCTGATCTTCGAGCGTTTTTTCAGCCGATATGAGCATGACCTCAGTGACGCGGACGTTGGTGTTCTGACGCAACTGCTGGAACTGAGCGACAACGACCTGATGGACTTGCTGCTGGCACGCAAGGAACCGGAAGGCGAACTGGCCTCGCCGGATATGACCCGCGTGCTGGAGATGCTGCGCTCTGCCTGAGTCAGCCCACGCGGTCGTGCAAGTGTCGTGCGAATTATCGAAAACCTGTTTCCATACTTCGATTGAGGATGTGCTATGACCCCGTCAGATGTTAAAGCCACGCTATCGTTCAGCGACAACTCGCCGAGCGTTGAAATGCCGATCTACAAGGGCACCCTGGGCCCGGACGTAATCGACATCCGCAAGTTGTACGGCCAGACCGGCAAGTTCACGTACGATCCGGGCTTCATGTCGACGGCGGCGTGCAATTCCGCAATTACCTACATCGACGGCGATAAGGGCGAGTTGCTGTATCGCGGGTATCCGATCGAGGAACTCGCGGTCAAGGCGGACTTCATGGAGACCTGCTACGCGCTGCTGCACGGCGATCTGCCGACGGTCGAGCAGAAGGCCGAGTTCGTTGAAACCGTCACGAAGCACACGATGGTCCACGAGCAGATGCATTTCTTCTACCGTGGTTTCCGTCGCGATGCACACCCGATGGCCGTGCTGACCGCCGCGGTTGGCGCGTTGTCGGCGTTCTATCACGACTCGCTGAATATCAACGACCCGCGTCACCGTGAAGTGTCGGCCATTCGCATGATTGCGAAGCTGCCCACGCTGGTGGCGATGGCGTACAAGTTCACGATTGGCCAGCCGTTCGTTTATCCGCGCAACAACCTCTCGTACAGCGCGAACTTCATGCACATGATGTTCTCGAACCCGTGCGAAGAGTACAAGGTCAACGACGTGCTCGTGCGCGCGCTGGACCGGATCCTGATCCTGCATGCGGACCATGAGCAGAATGCGTCCACGTCGACCGTGCGTCTGGCCGGGTCGTCGGGTGCGAATCCGTTTGCTTGTATTGCTGCGGGGATTGCTTGTCTGTGGGGCCCGGCGCATGGCGGCGCGAATGAAGCTGCGCTGAACATGCTGGAGGAGATCGGTTCCGTCGACAACATTCCTGAGTTCATCAAGCAGGTGAAGGACAAGAATTCGGGCGTGAAGCTGATGGGCTTCGGACATCGTGTTTATAAGAACTACGATCCGCGCGCGAAGCTGATGCGTGAGACGTGCCACGAAGTGCTCGAAGAACTGGGTCTGCATGATGACCCGTTGTTCAAGCTCGCGATGGCGCTGGAAAAGATCGCGTTGGAAGACGAGTACTTTGTGTCGCGTAAGCTGTACCCGAATGTCGACTTCTATTCGGGTATTGTTCAGCGCGCGCTGGGCATTCCGACGGCCATGTTTACGTGCGTGTTCGCAATGGCGCGGACCGTGGGCTGGATTGCACAGTGGAACGAAATGATCGCCGATCCGGAGCAGAAGATTGGCCGTCCGCGTCAGTTGTTTATCGGCGAAACGCCGCGCGAAGCGAAGGCGATTGATAAGCGGTAGTTTGCATTGAGTAGTGATTTGAAGGAAGCCCCGGCGGGTGTTTGCCGGGGCTTTTTGCGTTTCTGGACCTGATTGTTTCTTGATCTGCTGTTCGTTTTTTAAGCTCGTCCCAAACCCAACCTGAGCAAGCCAAAACTCGCGCAAACACGAGCTATATCAACATCGGACTTGTGTAGTAATGCCAAGATAACCAGGCTTACTGACCCCGCGGCTTTGCCCGCGAACCGCAAGAGGAGCTACCGATGTTTCCAGAATTTCGCGATCTGATTTCCACGCTCAAGACCGAAGATGCCCACTTCGCCCGACTGTTTCAACGCCACAACGAACTGGATCAGGAGATCAAGAATAGGGAGGTCGGGCCGCTACCTGCGGACGGCCGCGCCATCGAGACGCTCAAGAAGGAAAAGCTCCTTCTGAAGGACAAGCTCTACGTCGTCTTGAAAAAAGCCGCTGCGACGGCTTAAGCAGGCCGTGCCCCGAATGAATATGACATAAGGGGCGCCTAGTTATAAGGACAGATTTTGACATCACAGCACGACAAATCCGACGCTCGCCATTCAGCCATGCGAAGCGTCGCTCGCGGCGACGTCCTGGAGACAGGCACTCCGCGCGCCGCACAGATCGATGAAACCGGCCGCGCTGTCCAGGCAGCCAACGAGCATTTCAAGCACCCTGCAACATGTATTGTCGACTGGTGCCGCGCAGGACCCAGGCACGCTGATGGACACCATCAAGACATTGATGAGCGGCCTCTCCCCCCCGATGAAAGTTCCGTCCTGCGCAGCGTGATGCTGGAGGGTGATCCGGCGCTTTGGCATGCTCGTGCTTCACGTCATCCGGACGACGAACTGGCGCGTGATTGGCGCGGGGGCGGGTATCCGTATCGGAACCTGATGTCGCGCCATGCGTACGAGAAGCAGAAGTATGCGCTGCAGGTCGAATTGCTGAAGCTGCAGGCGTGGGTACGTGAGACCGGCCAGCGTCTGGTGATCCTGTTCGAAGGGCGGGATGCTGCCGGTAAGGGCGGCGTGATCAAACGCTTTATGGAGCATATGAATCCGCGTGGCGCGCGAGTCGTCGCGCTCGAAAAGCCGACTGAATCCGAGCGCGGCCAATGGTACTTCCAGCGGTACGTGCAGCACTTGCCGACATCGGGCGAAATCGTGCTGTTCGATCGCTCCTGGTACAACCGTGCAGGCGTGGAACGAGTGATGGGATTTTGTTCGGAACACGAATACAACGACTTCATGCAGCAGGTTCCCGAGTTCGAACGGCAACTCGTTCGCAGCGGCATGCACGTCGTCAAGTTCTGGTTCTCCGTGAGCCAGGAAGAGCAGCGCCGACGCTTCAAGGAACGCGAGATTCATCCGCTCAAGCAATGGAAGCTCAGCCCGGTGGATCTTGCGTCGCTGGATAAGTGGAACGAATACACCGACGCCAAGGAAGCAATGTTCGCGTAAACCGATACTGCTGATTCTCCGTGGGCGGTGGTCCGCTCGGACTGCAAGAAGCGGGCGCGGCTTAACGCGATGCGCCATATCCTGCACAAGCTGCCGTATGCGAACCGGGACGTTCGCGCGATTGGAACGGTCGATCCGTTGATCGTGGGGCGGGCGTTGTAGTTTTGAGGTATCGGTTGCCGATACCAGTCGATGGGTGCCGGTGCGGACAGCACTTGCCCCGTTTTTTGCATCTGGATATTCACCTCCGCGTAACGCTTCCAAATGAAGTCCCGGAGAGCCCGAATTTGCCAGACCAAGACAAAAATAAAGCTCCAAGAATGTCTATTGATGATCCCGGCTTCCTCGCAGACTGCGGCCATCCGGGCCACGTTCCTGCGTGCGTCGAAAAGTGTAGTCAATGCGCCAGCGCAAGCATTGTCGAGCAGTTGGCCTCCACGGACGCCGCGAATACCGAATTCGAGGCACCGCTGTCAGGCCGTTTATTCCGAGCGGCTCACTTCTCCTGATTTGCATCCTTAACAGACCGCCGGCGCAGCTAAACGGATGATTCTGTTCTGCATTTTGGACGAACCACCGATCCCGGTACTCCCCATACAGGTAGCTCCACTACCACCCTAACTCACTGTTTTATATCAGTTTTTTCTTGAGCACTAGCGCAATGCGCCGTCCTGCGTGGCATAATCATCAAACCAAAAAACACCCCGCAGTCACCAAACCTGAAAAGACCATGGCCCAGACTCTGTACGACAAGTTGTGGAACTCGCATGTGATCCACACCGAGGAAGACGGCACGTCCATCCTCTACATCGACCGTCATTTGCTCCACGAAGTGACCAGCCCGCAAGCGTTCGAGGGTCTGAAGCTCGCCGAACGTCCGGTGTGGCGCATCAGCGCGAACCTGGCCGTATCGGATCACAACGTGCCGACGACCGATCGTTCGCATGGCATCGCGGACCCGATCTCGAAGCTGCAAGTCGACACGCTCGACGACAACTGCGACGCCTTCGGCATCACGCAGTTCAAGATGAACGACCTGCGTCAGGGCATCGTTCATATCATCGGGCCGGAACAGGGCGCGACGCTGCCGGGAATGACAATAGTTTGCGGCGACTCGCATACCTCCACGCACGGCGCGTTCGGCGCGCTGGCGCATGGCATCGGTACGTCGGAAGTCGAGCACGTGCTCGCCACGCAAACGCTGCTGCAAAAGAAGAGCAAGAACATGCTCGTCAAGGTCGAAGGACCGCTGCCGCGCGGTTGCACCGCCAAGGACATCGTGCTGGCTATCATCGGCAAGATTGGTACGGCGGGCGGCACGGGTTACGCCATCGAATTTGGCGGCTCGACCATCCGGGCGTTATCGATGGAAGGCCGCATGACGGTCTGCAACATGGCGATCGAAGCGGGCGCCCGTGCAGGCATGGTCGCCGTCGATGAAACCACCATCAACTACCTGAAAGATCGTCCGTACTCGCCGCACGGTGCTGAGTTCGAGCAGGCTACTACTTACTGGCGCACGTTCACCTCCGATCCGGGCGCAAAGTTCGATCGCGTGGTGGAGTTGAACGCTGCTGAAATCGTGCCGCAAGTGACGTGGGGCACGTCGCCGGAAATGGTGACGTCCATCGACGGCCGCGTGCCGGATCCCGAGCGCGAAAAGGACCCAGTCAAGCGCGACGCTATCGAACGTGCATTGAAGTACATGGCGCTCGAACCGAACACACCGATGCAATCGATCAAGCCGGACAAGATTTTCATCGGCTCGTGTACGAATGCGCGGATCGAAGACTTGCGCGCTGCGGCGTACGTGGTGAAGACGCTCGGCCGCCGCGTGGCGCCGAACATCCGCCTGGCGATGGTCGTGCCGGGTTCCGGTCTCGTGAAGGCGCAAGCGGAACGCGAGGGGCTCGACAAGGTGTTCCTCGACGCCGGTTTCCAGTGGCGCGAACCGGGCTGCTCGATGTGCCTCGCCATGAACGCCGACCGGCTGGAGCCGGGCGAGCGTTGCGCGTCCACATCGAATCGTAACTTCGAAGGGCGTCAGGGCGCGGGCGGCCGTACGCATCTGGTGAGTCCGGCGATGGCTGCTGCTGCGGCTATCGAAGGTCATTTTGTTGATATTCGCGAACTGGCATGAAGCGCATCTTTATTCTGCTGGCGTTGATCGCGGTCGTTGCCGGCGCTGCGGGCTGCAATACGGTCCACGGCTTTGGCGAGGACATGCGTCACCTCGGCAATTCGATCAGCAATGCGGCCGACAAGTAAGCGGCTATAAGAACGGTCAAGCAAACCAAACCGGTAACGCATCATGGAAAAATTCATCGTACATAGCGGGCTCGTGGCGCCGCTGGATCGCGACAACGTCGACACGGACGCGATCATCCCGAAGCAGTTCCTGAAGTCGATCAAGCGCACGGGTTTCGGCCCGAATGCCTTCGACGAATGGCGTTATCTCGATGTCGGCCAGCCCGGCCAGGACAACTCGAACCGGCCGCTGAATCCGGATTTCGTGCTGAACCAGCCGCGTTACAAAGGCGCGTCGATCCTGCTGACGCGCAAGAATTTCGGCTGCGGCAGTTCGCGCGAGCACGCGCCGTGGGCGCTGGATCAGTACGGCTTCCGCGCGATCATCGCGTCGAGTTTCGCCGATATCTTCTACAACAATTGCTTCAAGAATGGCCTGCTGCCGATCGCCCTGACGGAAAGCCAGGTCGACAAGCTGTTCAACGAGACCTATGCGTTCAACGGGTTCAAGCTGACGGTCGATCTGGAGCGTCAGGTCGTGCTGACCGGCGACGGCACGGAATATCCGTTCGAAGTGCCGGGCTTCCGCAAGTTCTGCCTGCTGAACGGTTTCGACGATATCGCGCTCACGCTGCGCCACGCCGACAAGATCCACCAGTTCGAAAACGAGCGTCTGGCGAAGCAGCCGTGGCTGAATAACCGCCTGGTCGGATAAGTACGGTTAGCGACGGATCAACACGAAAAGAAAAGGAAACACCATGAAGATTGCAGTACTGCCCGGCGATGGCATCGGTCCGGAGATCATCAAGGAAGCCGTAAAGGTCCTGAACGCGCTCGACGAGAAATTCGAACTGGAAGAAGCGCCTGTCGGTGGCGCGGGTTACGAGGCGAGCGGCCATCCGCTGCCGGAAGCGACGCTCGCGCTGGCGAAAGCATCGGATGCGATCCTGTTCGGCGCTGTAGGCGACTGGAAGTACGATTCGCTCGAACGCGCGCTGCGTCCGGAGCAAGCCATCCTGGGCCTGCGCAAGCATCTGCAATTGTTCGCGAACTTCCGTCCGGCCATTTGTTATCCGCAATTGACGGCGGCTTCGTCGCTTAAGCCGGAGATTGTGGCGGGGCTGGATATCCTGATCATCCGTGAACTGAACGGCGATATCTATTTCGGCCAGCCGCGCGGTGTGCGGTCATCGCCGGATGGCTTGTTCGAAGGCGCGAAGGAAGGCTTCGACACCATGCGCTATTCCGAGCCGGAAGTGCGCCGCATCGCGCATGTGGCGTTTCAGGCCGCGCAAAAGCGCGCGAAGAAGCTGACGAGCGTCGATAAAGCCAACGTGCTGGAAACGTCGCAACTCTGGCGCGACGTGATGATCGATGTGTCGAAGGAATATGCGGACGTCGAGCTCTCGCACATGTACGTGGACAACGCGGCCATGCAGTTGGTGAAGGCGCCGAAAGCGTTCGACGTGGTCGTGACCGGCAACATGTTCGGCGACATTCTCTCTGACGAAGCCGCGATGCTGACGGGTTCCATCGGCATGTTGCCGTCCGCCTCGCTCGATAAGAACAACAAGGGCCTGTACGAGCCGTCGCACGGATCTGCGCCAGATATCGCGGGCAAGGGCGTGGCGAATCCGCTCGCGACCATCCTTTCGGCCGCAATGATGCTGCGTTACTCGCTCGGCAAGACGGAGCAGGCTGACCGTATCGAAACGGCGGTGAAGAAGGTGCTGGAACAGGGTTTCCGCACGGGTGACATAGCGACGCAGGACGGTCGTACGGTCGGCACGAAGGAAATGGGCGACGCGGTTCTCGCAGCGCTTTAACGTTAGAAATGGCAACGCGCTTTTCCATCGGTTGAGTTGACCAAATGCGTCAGCGAAAAATTCCGGTGGAAAAGCGTCTCGCGGCGGACGTCTTTTCAGGATGCTGCCGATCGCGATATTTCATCTCGTTTCGTCGCTTTTAGCGCACGAACCGCGTCAAAACAGCGTGGAACGCTCGCTTGAAAGGACGAATATGCGGGTTATCGTGTAGACTCTTTTGTTATGGCGAAGATCTCTAAAATCTCTCTGGACTCGATTTCATGCAGCGGCATTGAAGGCGCCCGCACGATTCGTCTCGCCATTACGCGTCTGGGCACGGACACGCTGTCCAAACGCATTACGAAAACGATTTCCCTCAAAACGATCACGTTCAGCTGATCGCTCGTCGTGTCCGCTCATCTTCCCCGCGCGGTCACGCCGGCGAAGGGTCAGGATGCGGGGAAGTGTCCACAAAAAAGGTTAGTCATGAACGTAGGTCTCGTTGGTTGGCGCGGCATGGTCGGCAGCGTCCTGATGCAGCGTATGCAGCAGGAAGGTGATTTCGACCTGATCGAACCGGTGTTTTTCAGCACCAGCAATGCGGGTGGCAATGCGCCGTCGTTCGCGAAAAACGAGACGAAACTCAAAGATGCGACAAGCATCGACGACCTGAAAAAGTGCGACGCCATCATTACGTGCCAGGGCGGAGACTACACCAATGAGGTGTACCCGAAACTGCGCGCGGCCGGCTGGAAGGGTTACTGGATCGACGCGGCTTCGTCGCTGCGCATGAAGGACGATGCAGTCATCATCCTCGATCCGGTCAACCTGAACGTCATCAAGGATTCGCTCGTGAAGGGCGGCCGGAATTTCATCGGCGGGAATTGCACGGTCAGCTTGATGCTGATGGCGCTGGGCGGTTTGTTTAACCAGAACCTGGTCGAATGGACGACCGCCATGACGTATCAGGCAGCTTCCGGCGCGGGCGCACAGAACATGCGCGAACTACTGCAGCAGATGGGCGTGCTGTATGGCGCGGCTAAGGAAGATCTGGCGAATCCGTCGTCGGCTATCCTGGATATCGACAAGCGCGTGCAGGCAGCCATGTCCAGCGAGCGTATGCCGATCGAGCATTTTGGCGTGCCGCTGGCCGGCGCGCTGATCCCGTGGATCGACAAGGATCTCGGCAACGGCATGTCGAAGGAAGAGTGGAAGGGCGGCGCGGAAACCAACAAGATTCTTGGGCTTCCCGCCATGGGCGAGCCGGGTTCGGTTCCCGTTGACGGCTTGTGCGTGCGGATCGGCGCAATGCGTTGCCATTCGCAGGCCCTGACCATCAAGCTCAAGAAGGACGTGCCGCTGGACGAATTGCACGGCATCCTGGCATCGGGGAATGATTGGGTGAAGGTTGTCCCGAACGAGCGCGAAGCGTCGATGCGCGAATTGTCGCCGGCAGTGGTCACGGGTTCGCTGACGGTGCCGGTCGGCCGCTTGCGTAAGCTTGCGATGGGCGGTGAATATCTGTCGGCGTTCACGGTCGGTGACCAGTTGCTGTGGGGCGCGGCAGAACCGCTGCGCCGGATGCTGCGCATCCTGCTGGACAAGTAAAGTAAACTACGCGCCAAGACGCGCGGCAGTTCGATAAAAGCGTCGCGCTTGCGCGGCGCTTTTTCGTTTTGCGGTTGGCTCGTTGCGGGTTTTGCGGCTATGTCGTGGCCAAACTACGGCTGGTCCGCGGCTGATTTTGGATGTCGCCCCGTTTTGTTGGTTTCTTGTTCTCTGTCCACTCGCCTGGAGTATCAATGATCGTTCGTCCGAGTCGGCCACTTCATTCACAGCCTCGCCGCTTCAGCCGCTCGCGGCGCGCGGCGCTGGTCGCGGCAAGCGTCGCGAGTGTGCTGCTCGGGACGATCGTTTCCTTCGACGCCAACGCTCAAGCCAGCAGCGCGTCAGCCGTATCGGCGGCTTCGGCGCCGGATGCTGCGTCGGCAGCGGGCGCGGTCACGCAGTACAGCGTGAAACCCGGGCAGTCACTTAGCGATATCGCCTCCCAAATGACCGGCTCGAACGACCGCGCCACGCGCGAAAAGATGGCGCGCGCACTGTTCGACGCGAATCCCAACGCGTTCATGGGTCATGATCCGAGCCGGTTGAAACTCGGATCGGTTTTGAACGTGCCGCCGGTTGAGGACGTGGGAGCGGCTTCTGCTTCCGCGCCGGTGGCTGCGTCGGCGCCGGCAGTCGAGGCTAGCGGCTCGGTAGGGGCTGCGGCCCCGGCTGAAGGGGCATCGAATACCGTCGGCGCGGCAATGGCGGCAAGTGGTGCGGTTACCCCGAACGCATCGAGCGAGGCGAACGCGTTGTTGCCCACCTCGGAGGCTCAACCAGCGGCGAATGCTAGCGAGGCTGTGAGCGCCAGCGAAGTTGCGCCGGCATCGGCGGTGGCGTCGAGCATGCCTGCGGAGACTGCCGCGCCGGCTAGCGCGCCGTCCACGACGGGTTCCCTCGCCACGTCAGTCAACGGCCCGATCGGTTGGCTCGCCGGGGCTGTCGTAGTGATAGTCGGCTTGCTTCTGCTCGTTATGCGGGCCGGCAAACGACGCCGCGCCACAAGCGCCGCGTCTGCGGTGACTGAGGATGACCGTTCGCCGCAAGAACCGCCGGTACTATCGACGGCGCCTGAAACGGCTGCCATTCTCCCTGACGACGGTTCGGCGAGCCACGCGCAATCTCGGACAGGCGCCGCCGATCTTGACGGCGCATCGGTTCAGCGCGGTCAAAGCGAGTTGAACGTGGTGGCGGCGAGCATCGAAAACTACGATGCCGCCCAGTCCTTCGAAACTCCAACTGAAGACGCGCCGTTTCCTCCGGCCGGAAGCGAGTCCATCAACGAGGATGCGGCCGCCGATGCGCGAGTAACGCTGAGCGGGCCCGAGAGCCGTGAGCAGCACGCGGCAAATACGACTCGTGAAGCGGACACCAAACGCGCTCCGTTCATGCCCGACGCGCCCGCGGCACTTCATCGCGACTTCACGCCGCCGCGGCCGGGTGCGATCGAAGCGGCACTGGCCGCTGAGCGGGCAGCGACGGATCGCGCCGAGGCGTTGCGAGTGGAAATGGAAGCGCGGGAGCAGGAGCTGCGCGAAGCTGCGGTGTTGGAACAGGCGACGCGGGAGGCCGTGGCGCAAGAGGCTGCGGCGCGTGAAACTGAGGCACGCGAGGCCGCAGCGCGTGAAGCGGCAGCACGTGAAGCCGAGGCGCGAGAGGCCGCGGCAAATGAAGTCGCCGCGCGCGAAGCAGAAGTGCGCGAAGCAGAGGCTCGTGAAGCAGTCGCACGTGAAGCTGCAACTCGTGAGGCCGCAGCAAGTGAGGCCGCCGCGCGTGAAGCCGAAGCCCGTGAAGTAGCGACACGCGAAGCCGCAGCCCGCGAAGCCGCATCACTGGAAGAAGCGGCGCGTGCGTCTGGCACGCATGAAAGTGCAGAACACGGGGCATCGGCGCAATCATCCGCACCTGAGCACACAACCGACCGGCCTCACAGCCTGCAAGACTCGTCGGACTACGACGACGAACCCTCACCGGCTTCCCGTTTCCCCCAGCCCAAATTCCCGCAAGAGGCTATCGAAGCCCTGAGTGCGCTCGATTTCGGTTTGCCGCCGCGTCAGGAAGCGCCTTCGCCTTCGGACATCCAACCGCCGCACCAGCCGACGTTCCCCGCAGCCTCGGCAACCGAACACCCATCGCCGACTGAATTCACCGCGCAGGACGAAACCACACCTGTCGCCGAAACCCCCATAGCCTCCGCGCCCGCCACGCCCCAGCCGATCGCCGACCCGGCCGTCTTCGATCGCCAGAACGCGCAACATCGCCTCCCTGAATCCACCTCGACATCGGCGAGCGAGCAAATTGAATCCGGTACGGCCGGCGCGGCATCGGTAGCAGGCCTCGGTGCGTCGCGTTTCGGTCCGTTGAGCCTCGACTTCGACTACAACTCGCCCGCGAGCCAGACCGAGCCGCTGCCGGCCTTCACGCCCGAGCAGATCTCGTCGATAGCCCGCAACAAGCTCGAACTTGCTGTCGAATACATCGAACTCGGCGATTTGTCCGGGGCGCGCACGCTGCTGCAGGAAGTGATCGAATCGAACGATCAGGCCACGCGTCAACCCGCTGCCGCGCTGTTATCGACGTTGGCGCCGCTCTCCTGATATGCCCTTGAAACGCATTGCATTAGGTATCCAGTACGACGGTTCGGCGTTCAGTGGCTGGCAGACCCAATCGGACGTCGAGACTGTGCAAGACGTCCTCGAACGCGCGCTTGGAAAATTCACGCAAACCCGCGTGCAAACGGTTGTCGCGGGACGCACGGATGCGGGCGTGCACGCGCTCGGCCAGGTTGTCCATTTCGATACCGAACTCGAGCGCACCGACTTCGCCTGGGTGCGCGGCACGAACGCGTTTTTGCCGCAGAGCGTCGCGGTCCAATGGGCGCGACCGATGCCCGACGATTTCCACGCGCGTTTCGGCGCCTTCGAGCGTACGTATTACTACGCGCTGTACGTCCACCCCGTGCGCTCGCCGATGATCACCGGCCACGCCGGCTGGTGCTACGCGCCACTCGATGCCAACGCGATGCGCGAAGCCGCCGCCTGCCTGATCGGCAAGCACGATTTCACGGCGTTCCGCTCGTCCGAGTGCCAGGCGAAGACGCCGGTGAAGTACCTGCATCAGATTGACATCGTGGAGCAGGGCGATTTCATCCACTTTCGCTTCCGGGCGAACGCGTTTTTGCACCACATGGTGCGCAATCTGATGGGTTGTTTCGTCTCGATTGGCCGCGGCAAGCATCCCGCGTCGTGGATGGCCGAATTGCTGGAAGCCCGCGACCGCAAACGCGCCGCGCCCACGTTCATGCCCGACGGCCTGTATTTGGCCGAGGTCGGCTATCCTGAGAACTTCGCAGTGCCCGCGCCGCGCCTGGGAAGCTACCCGTGGAGCGCGGTCTGGCAAGGAAAACAGCATGAGTAACGATTTGCGTAGAACGAGAATCAAGCTGTGCGGTTTGTCGAAGACGGAAGACGTCGATACCGCCGTTGCACTCGGCGCCGATGCCGTGGGTTTCGTGTTCTACCCGCCAAGCCCGCGTTCGGTCAGCGTGGGCCAGGCGGTCGAACTGGCGGAGCACGTGCCGCCGCTGGTTTCAGCGGTCGGTTTGTTCGTCAACGCCACGCCGGAATGGATCCGCGAAGTGACGTCGAACGTGCGGCTGTCGCTGCTGCAATTCCACGGCGATGAAACCCCGGCGCAATGCGCGACGCTCGCGGAAGTGGCCGGTTTGCCGTGGTGGCGCGCTGTGCGGGTAGGGCCTGATGCCACTGCACGCAATTTGGTAGAATCATCTCTTAATTATTCAGCAGCCAGCGGTTTGCTCCTCGACACCCTCGTCGACGGCTACGGTGGCGGTGGAAAGGTATTCGATTGGTCACTTATCCCAACAGATCTCGGGCATCGGGCCGTTTTGAGTGGTGGGTTGAACGCGCAAAACGTCCTTGACGCCATCCGGCGCGTGCGCCCCTACGCAGTCGATGTCTCTAGCGGCATCGAATTAGCGGGGGCGAAGGGCGTGAAAGATCACGCCCGAATGGCGGCGTTCGTACGCGCGGTGCGCGAAGCGGATGCCGGATGATCAACGTGGTAAAGCGCAACGCTTCCACGTACCGAGAGAGTGACACATGTACAACTTACCAGACGATCGGGGCCATTTCGGTCCATATGGCGGCGTTTTTGTAGCCGAAACGCTGATTCACGCACTCGATGAACTCCGCGATGCCTACGCTGAATGCAGCAAGGATCCGGCATTTATCGCGGAATACGAGTACGAACTGAAGCATTACGTCGGCCGTCCGTCGCCGATTTATCACGCCAAACGCTGGAGCGAAATGCTCGGCGGCGCGCAGATTTTCCTCAAGCGCGAAGACCTGAATCACACCGGCGCACACAAAGTTAACAACGTGATCGGTCAGGCGCTGCTCGCGCGCAAGATGGGCAAACCGCGCGTAATCGCGGAAACGGGCGCGGGTCAGCACGGCGTGGCGACGGCAACCATCGCCGCGCGTTTCGGCATGGAATGCGTGGTCTACATGGGCTCGGAAGACGTGCGGCGGCAAGCGGCGAACGTGTACCGCATGAAGCTGCTCGGCGCGACGGTCGTGCCGGTCGAATCCGGCTCCAAGACGCTGAAAGACGCACTGAACGAAGCCATGCGCGATTGGGTGACGAACGTCGAGAACACGTTCTACATCATCGGCACGGTGGCGGGGCCGCATCCGTATCCCATGATGGTCCGCGATTTCCAGCGGGTCATCGGTGATGAATGCAAGGTGCAGATGCCTGAGATGACTGGTCGTCAGCCGGATGCGGTGATCGCGTGTGTTGGCGGCGGATCGAACGCGATGGGCATCTTTTATCCGTATATCGAAGATAAAGATGTGAAGCTGATCGGCGTGGAAGCGGCCGGCGATGGTATTGAAACAGGCCGTCACGCGGCGTCGCTGATCGGCGGAAGTCCCGGTGTACTGCACGGCAACCGCACGTATCTGCTCCAGGACGAAAACGGCCAGATCATCGAGACGCATTCGGTTTCAGCCGGGCTGGATTATCCCGGCGTTGGCCCCGAACACGCGTGGCTGAAGGATGCGGGACGGGCGGAATACGTGGGCATTACCGACGAAGAAGCGCTGAAGGGTTTCCACGATTGCTGCCGCATCGAAGGGATCATTCCTGCGCTCGAATCGAGCCACGCACTCGCTTATGCCGCGAAGCTCGCGCCCACGCTGCCGAAAGACAAGCTGCTGCTGGTCAACCTTTCGGGTCGTGGCGACAAGGACATGCATACGGTCGCCGAGCGCACCGGCATCACGTTCTGAGCCCGCAACCGATGCGCGATGAAATCGATCATGCAAGCGCGCACGATGCCGCCGGTGGTGGCATCGACCGCGGCATCCACCTGCATCACCGCGATTTCCTCACCGATGCAGCGAACCTCCCGGACGGCTCGATCGATTTGATCGTGGCCGATCCGCCGTATGGACTGGGCAAGGATTACGGCAACGACTCGGACATGCGTTCCGGCGACGCCTTCCTTGACTGGACCTACGGCTGGCTTGAGCTGGCTATCCCCAAGCTCAAGCCAAGCGGTTCGCTTTACATTTTTTGCACGTGGCAATATGCGCCGGAGATCTTCGTGTTCCTCAAGCGCCGCCTCATGATGGTCAACGAGATCGTGTGGGACCGGCGCGTGCCGAGCATGGGTGGAACGGTTCGTAGATATACGTCAGTGCACGACAACATCGGTTATTTCGCGGTATCGAAGGATTACTTCTTCGATCTCGATCCCATCCGCATCCCCTACGACGCAGTGACGAAGAAGGCGCGTTCGCGCAAATTGTTCGAAGGCAGCAAGTGGCTCGAGCTGGGTTACAACCCGAAAGACGTATGGTCGGTGTCGCGGCTGCATAGGCAACACGCAGAGCGCGTCGACCACCCCACGCAAAAGCCGCTTGAGATCATCGAGCGCATGGTGCTGGCGAGTTGTCCGCGTGGTGGACGCGTCCTTGATCCGTTCATGGGCAGCGGTACGACCGCGGTCGCGTGTGCGCGTCATGGGCGCGAGTTCATCGGCTACGAGATCAACGCCGACTATCACGCGATTGCCGAAAGGCGCGTCGCTGAGACGCGTTCCGTCGGGGTCCGGGCTGAGCCGGCGGCAGCGGAAAGCGCTGACACTGCTTCCATCGATCAAGCCAACGCCGCCTAAGTTGCTGCTAAAAAATGCTAAAAGGCGCAGATTACGCGCGAAAGAGATAACTCATGTCCCGTATTAAAAGCACATTTGCGGCGCTTGCCGAGCAGGGCAAAAAAGGTCTGATCCCGTTCATCACGGCTGGCGATCCGAGCCCTGAGCAAACCGTCGAACTCATGCACGCGCTCGCCAAGGGCGGCGCGGACGTCATCGAACTGGGCGTACCCTTTTCCGACCCGATGGCCGATGGCCCTGTGATTCAACGCTCGTCGGAACGCGCATTGGCGCGCGGCGTGTCGCTGAAACACGTACTCGCCGACGTCAAACGCTTCCGCGAGACCAACACCACCACGCCAGTTGTCCTGATGGGTTACGCCAACCCGATCGAACGGATGGGCACCGAAACCTTCGCCAAAGCAGCAAAAGAAGCGGGCGTAGATGGCGTACTGGTCGTCGATTACCCGCCGGAGGAATCGGTGGAATTCAGCGATTCCATGCGCGCCGCCGGCATCGATCCGATCTTCCTGCTCGCGCCCACATCGACTGATGAACGCATTGCCGCGGTCGGAAAAGTGGCGAGCGGGTATGTCTATTACGTGTCGCTGAAAGGCGTGACTGGTTCAGCAAATCTGGACGTGGCGAACATCGCGAGTAAAATCCCGGCCATCAAGGCGCATGTCGCGTTGCCGGTGGGTGTCGGTTTTGGCATCCGCGACGCCGCGTCGGCAAGGCGGGTGGCCGATGTGTCGGATGCCGTCGTGATCGGCAGCCGTCTCGTGCAATTGCTCGAAGAAGCGCCGCCAGAGAAGGCAGCGGAGATGCTGACGAGCTTTATCGCCGATATTCGCTCTGCGCTCGATTCTGCAAAATAACCCGTTTTTGCGGCCTGGAAGGGCTGCAAAACACGCGAACAAGAAGGAAACACGATGAGCTGGCTCGACAAACTGCTACCGCCGAAGATCAAGCAAACCGATCCGAAAAGCCGCAAGGGCATTCCGGAAGGGCTATGGATCAAGTGCCCGTCGTGCGAAGCGGTGCTGTACCGCAACGACGTCGAGGCGAATCTGCATGTCTGCCCGAAATGCAGTCATCACATGCGGATTGGCGCGCGCGAACGGCTGGACGGTTTGCTCGATCCGGAAGGCCGCTATGAAATCGGCCAGGAAATCCTGCCGGTCGATGCGCTGAAATTCAAGGACAGCCGCAAGTATCCGGACCGCCTGAAAGAGGCGATGGAAGACACCGACGAAACCGACGCCATGGTCGTCATGGGCGGCGCGATCCACACCATTCCGGTCACCACGGCCTGCTTTGAGTTCTCGTTCATGGGCGGCTCGATGGGCTCGGTGGTCGGTGAACGCTTCGCCCGCGGCGCGCGCAACGCGCTCGAGCAGCGCACGCCGTTCATCTGCTTCACGGCGTCCGGCGGGGCGCGCATGCAGGAAAGTTTGCTCTCGCTGATGCAGATGGCGAAAACCACGGCCATGCTGACGAAGCTCTCCGATGCCAAGCTGCCGTTCATCTCTGTTCTCACCGATCCGACCATGGGCGGTGTGTCCGCCAGTTTCGCGTTCCTGGGCGACGTGGTGATAGCGGAACCGAAGGCGCTGATTGGCTTCGCCGGACCGCGCGTGATCGAGCAAACGGTGCGCGAGAAGCTGCCGGAAGGCTTCCAGCGCTCGGAATTCCTGATGCAGAAGGGCGCGATCGACATGATCGTGGACCGTCGCAAGATGCGCGAAGAAATCGCGCGTCTGATTGCATTGCTGACGTTGCAACCGGCCGATTCGGTCGCCTGAGGTTTGTGTTTTTAAAGCGTCGTCTGAGCGTCGATCGCGCAGAAGGCGTTAAATGATGACGGCCGAGGCGCCGCGCGCGAACCCGCCGAGGGTAGCGCGCGGCGTTTTTGTTTCGGCATCTCCCCTTATTTTGCTGGCTAGCATCACCATTTCATGACGACTTCATCGTTCACCTTTTCGACCCTCGACGCGTGGCTTACACACCTTGAATCTGCTCATCCGGTCGGCATCGACATGGGTTTGACGCGCATCAGCAAGGTTCGCGATGCGCTTGGGCTGAGTTTCAAGTGCCCCGTGATCACGGTCGGCGGGACGAACGGCAAGGGTTCCACTTGCGCGATCATCGAAACCATCCTGGTGCGCGCGGGGTATAGCGTGGGATGCCACACGTCGCCGCATTTGCTCGACTTCAACGAGCGCGCGCGGCTGAATGGCGTCGATGCCACCGACGCCGAGCTTCTCGAGCATTTCGAAGCCGTCGAACAAGCGCGCACGAGCTTGGCCGAGCCGGTTTCGCTGACGTATTTCGAATTCAGCACGCTTGCGATCATGCGGCTGTTCGCATCGCGGGAACTGGACGCCGTGATCCTCGAAGTAGGGTTGGGCGGGCGCCTGGACGCCGTGAATATCATCGATGCCGATTGCGCGATAGTGACGAGCATCGACATCGACCATACGGAATATCTGGGCAACACCCGCGAGAAAATCGGCTTCGAAAAGGCGGGGATTTTCCGTGCGAACACGCCCGCCATTTGCGGCGATCCCACGCCGCCGCAGTCGCTGATCGACCATGCGGCGGCTATCGGTGCGGATTTGTGGCTGGTCGGCCGCGATTTCCGCTACGAAGCGCAGGGCGGCAACGAGCGCCAGCAGTGGAGCTACATCGGCCGGACGCAGCGGCGCTCCGCACTCGCTTACCCGGCTTTGCGCGGAGCGAATCAGCTGATCAATACATCGGCGGCGCTGGCCGCGCTCGAAGCGTTGCGCGACCGCATCCCGGTGTCTGCACAGGATATCCGGCTGGGTCTCGCGAACGTCGAATTGCCGGGGCGTTTCCAGGTCGTGCCGGGCAAACCGCAAGTGATCCTCGACGTCGCGCACAACCCGCACGCTGCCGCCGTACTGGCTCAAAACCTCGGCAACATGGGCTTTTTCCCCTACACCTACGCGGTCTTCGGCGCGATGGGCGACAAGGACATTGCCGGGGTCGTGGAGCATTTGAAGGGCGAGATCGATCACTGGAACGTGACCGGCCTGCCGACCCCGCGCGCGGCCTCTGCCGCGATGCTGGAAGGCGTTTTACGTGAGGCCGGCGTCAACGACAGTGCCGACAGCAGCGTTACTCAATTCAACAATCCGGCCGACGCTTTTCAAGATGCGTTAAAGCGAGCGTCCGAAAATGATAGAATTTTGGTTTTCGGCAGTTTCCATACGGTGGCAGGCGTGATGGCCTACCGTAAATCGCAGCGTCATTGAACGGACGGCCGGCCAGCCTCTCGCAAAAGCCAACCATGTCCTTTTTCTCGTTCGGCAAGAAAGACGACGCGCCTTCGGGTCGCGACGCATATTCCGACTCCCCGCGCGGCTCGCGTCAGACCGTGCGTACCGAACGCCGGACGCGCCGCAGCGATCGTCCCGAGGCCGACGCAATGATGCTCGACCCCACCTTGCCCGAAAAGCAGCGTGCGCGGCGGCGTCTGGTCGGCGCACTTGCTCTGGTCGCGGCTGCGGTGATCATCCTGCCGATGGTGCTGGATTCGCATCCGAAGCCGGTCACCGACGACATCTCCATCGACATCCCGACGCGCCCCGCAGCACCGTTACCCAAGACCAGTCATAGCGACGCGACGGACGCCGGCGCGGTCGATTCGTCAGCCGATACACAAGCAGGTGTAGCGCCGGATAGTCCTGTAGCGGCTTCGGATAACGCGGCAGCAGTGGCTTCAAAGCCTGACTCGAAGCCGGCTTCTAAACCCGTAGAAACGCAAGCACAGGCCAAAGCCGCTGCGCCGAAGCCTGAAGCGAAGCCGGCCGCACCGGCGCCGACAACGACCGCTCAAGCGTCCAAGCCACCGGCAGACGCCCCAGCACCTGCGCCCGCTACGGCTGCAACCCCGAAACCGAACACGCCGGCATCCCCGGCCGGAAGCCGTTTTGTAGTCCAGATTGGTACCTTCGACGACGACAGCGCCGCTCAGAACTGGGTGACGAAGTTGAAGGCGGCGGGAGTGCCTGCATATATCGAACATCGGAAGCAGGCTGACGGCACCACCCGCACGTTGTTGCGTGCAGGACCGTTTGCCGACCGGGCGGCTGCATCGGCGGCACTCGTGAAGGTGCGGCAAGCCGGACTGGGCGGCGGCAGCAACAACGCGTCGGCGAACTAGCTGTAGATGTTCACGAGTTTCGACTACGCGGTGATGGCCGTGATCGGCCTCTCCGCGCTGCGCGGGATGTGGCGCGGTCTGCTGGCCGAAGTGTTCGGGTTGATCGGCTGGATCGCGGCGCTGTTGATCGCGGGGCGTTTTGTCGGTGCGGTCGTGCCTTATATTCCGGCGCACTGGCCGGGCGGGGCGCTTACGCAGTGGCTGATCGCGTTTTTGCTGATCGTTGCGGCAGTGCTGGTGATATCGAGCGTGGCTGGCGCGTTGTTGACGCGCGTGACTGAAGTGGTCGGGCTGCGCGGTATCGACCGGTCGCTGGGTTTGCTGTTCGGCCTCGTGAGAGGGGCTATTCTGGTAGTGATCCTGGTCGCCCTCGCGGGCTTGACCGAACTGCCACAACACGATTTCTGGCGTAACGCCTTGTTCCGGCCCGCGGCCGAACAAGGCGTGCGAGAACTGAAACCGCTGCTTCCCGATACGCTCGCCGCGTACGTGCGCACCACGCCGGACGGCTCGAAAGATCCGTCGACGACCCCTGCGCAATGACGCCCTGGCCCGCTACCCGAGAATCTTGCGACGGCTCGGCGCAACACCCATGCAGTCTGATCACGTGTCCTGCATGAGTTGCGCCGATACGCCATTTCGACCCGTTTCGACTCTTTGAAGGACCATGCCATGTGCGGCATCGTAGGCGTAGTTTCCCAGACTCCCGTCAACCAGTTGATTTATGACAGCTTGCTGCTGCTGCAGCACCGCGGGCAGGACGCGGCTGGCATTGCGACGGCGAACGGCAATAACTTCCACATGCACAAGGCCAACGGCATGGTGCGCGACGTGTTCCGCACGCGCAACATGCGCAGCCTGCCGGGTAATGTCGGCATCGGCCAGGTGCGGTATCCGACGGCCGGATCGGCATCGAGTGAGGAAGAAGCCCAGCCGTTCTACGTGAACGCGCCGTTCGGCATCATCCTCGCCCACAACGGCAACCTGACGAATTGGCCGCAGTTGAAGGAAGAGATGTTCCGGATCGATCGCCGGCACATCAACACTGCGTCCGATACTGAAGTCCTGCTCAACGTCTTCGCCCACGAACTGCAGTTATCGAGCTCCGGTTTGCAACTCGACCCGACCGCGCTGTTCAAGGCGGTGAGCGGAGTGCATCGGCGAGTGAAGGGTTCGTATGCCATCGTTTCGCTGATTGCGGGTTACGGACTCGTCGCTTTCCGCGATCCGTTCGGCATCCGTCCGCTGGTGCTCGGCAAGCAGGAAACGGCGACCGGCGTGGAATGGATGGTGGCATCGGAATCGGTGGCCGTTGAAGGTATCGGCTTCGAATTCGTGCGCGACGTGGAGCCGGGCGAAGCGATTTTCATCGATAACGACGGCAACCTGCACAGCCAGCAATGTGCCGAGAACCCGAGCCTGAACCCTTGCATTTTCGAACTCGTGTACCTCGCGCGTCCGGATTCGTGCCTCGACGGCGTGCCGGTCTACAACGCGCGCCTGCGCATGGGCGATTACCTCGCCGCGAAGATCAAGCGCGTGCTGCCGGATGTCCCCATCGACGTGGTCATGCCGATTCCCGATTCGTCGCGTCCCGCCGCCATGCAAGTGGCTGCGAAACTGGGCGTGGAGTATCGCGAAGGTTTCTTCAAGAATCGCTATGTTGGCCGCACCTTCATCATGCCGGGCCAGGCCGTGCGCAAGAAGTCGGTGCGCCAGAAGCTGAATGCCATGGCGATCGAGTTCAAGGGCAAGAACGTGCTGATCGTCGATGACTCCATCGTGCGCGGTACAACGTCGCATGAAATCGTGCAGATGGCGCGCGATGCCGGCGCCGCCAAGGTGATTTTCGCGTCCGCTGCGCCGCCGGTGAAGTTCCCGAACGTGTACGGCATCGACATGCCCACGCGTGGCGAACTGGTCGCTCATGGCCGCACGGATGACGAAGTGGCGCGCATGATTGGCGCGGATCATCTGGTGTATCAGGACGTGGCCGATCTGAAGCAGGCTATCCGCGACATCAATCCCGCGCTGCGTGAATTCGATGCTTCGTGCTTCGACGGCAACTACATCACCGGCGATATTGATTCGGCGTATCTGGATCGGCTGGAGACCGCGCGTCTTGCGCCGCAGGCACAGTCGGATCGCGAAGCCGCGAGTGAAGCGATGGAAGGCGGCGTATCGCGTTCGCAGTTGCACTTGCAGTTGTCGGTGGAGTGAGCTCGCGCGAAAACGCGTGGCAGTCGTGATAGGATTGGGTTTGCGTCGATTTGAGATCAGCTTGCGGACGCGGGGTTTGACTAACGGGCTAGCGTTTTAGCCTGAGTCGAAACCCGAAACAGCTAAAGCGAACCGGTGGCGAATCTGGACCACGCACCGGCGACGCTACAGGCTTTTCCGCACCGAGCCCGCTCATGCTGACGCAGAAGCGGGCTTTTTTGCGTCCCGGTTTTCTGG
>Ga0185299_10002435_pt1 | contig 28577 bp, 29 predicted proteins | sample PaiPotPPA55metaG_FD_128002 | JGI IMG/M metagenome (GOLD analysis project Ga0185299, IMG submission 128002) | Iron sulfur acid spring bacterial and archeal communities from Banff, Canada, to study Microbial Dark Matter (Phase II) - Paint Pots PPA... ...
ACCTGGGCGTGCTGGATCGGCGCGGTGAAGTAATCCGTTGTGAGCGGCGCGATTGCTCGGCACATTGCGCCCTCAATCATGAGCCGGCCGCTTGCCAAGATCGATGCCGCGGCACCGCTTCCGAAGCGGCCGGCGATCCGCATCCGCGACCTGCACAAGGACTTCGCCGGACTGACCGCCATCGACGGCGTTTGCCTCGACATCGCCCACGGCGAGTTCTTCATGATCGTGGGCCCGAGCGGATGCGGCAAGACCACCCTGTTGCGCATCCTCGCCGGCCTCGAATCCATGACCGCGGGAACGATCGAGATCGAGACGCCGAGCTCCGGCCGGCCGCTGAGCTCGATGATCTTCCAGGGCGACTCCATATTCCCCTGGATGACGGTGTGGAATAATGCGGCCTACGGCCTGAAGATGCGCGGCGTGCCCGGGGCCACGATCAAGGAGGTCGTCGGGCATTATCTCGCACGGACCGGATTGACGCGCTTTGCCGACTATTACCCTTATCAGCTCTCCGGCGGCATGCGCCAGCGCGTCGCCATCGCGCGCGCCTTCGCCAACGATCCGGAGATCCTGTTGATGGACGAGCCGTTCTCGGCGCTCGATGCGCAGAACAAGCTCCTGCTGCAGGAGGAGCTGCTGCGGATCTGGGAGGAGCACAAGAAGACCGTGGTGTTCATTACCCACTCGGTCGACGAGGCGGTGTTCCTCGGAGATCGGATCATGGTCATGACGGCGCAGCCGGGCAAGGTGAAGGCCTTCGTCCCGGTGCCGCTTGCGCGCCCGCGCAACATCATCGCGCTGCAGCAGATGCCGGCATACGGCGAGCTGATCACGCAGATCTGGTCGAGCCTGCGCGAGGAGGTCGATCGCGCCCGGCGCGCCGAGGAGGAACCATGAGCGTGCAGACGATTTGCGTTGCCCCGCGCCGCCACGCGCGAATGTCGGCGCGCACGCGCGACCGGCTGCTGAACGTGATCTCGCCGCTCGGCCTTCTGCTCATCTGGGAGCTGTGCGCGCGCTTCGGTCTCATCGACACGCGGTTCTTTCCCGCCCCATCGAGCGTGATGTCCACCCTGATCGAGATGCTGGGCACGGGCGAGCTCGTGGCCGATACCGCCATCAGCCTGCAGCGCCTCGCCTATGGCACCCTCGTCGGCGCCCTCCCCGCTCTCATCCTCGGCATCGCCATGGGGCTCAATCGGCCGATCCGCGCGCTGTTCGACCCGATCATTGCGGCAACCTACCCGGTGCCCAAGAGCGCCATTCTGCCGCTTGCGCTGCTTATCTTCGGGCTTGGCGAGGGCTCCAAGATCTTCATGGTGGCGATCGGGGTGTTCTTTCCGCTGGTGATCAACACCACGACCGGCGTTCTCGAGATCAACAAGATCTATCTTGACGTCGGACGCAACTACAAGGCAAGCCGCTGGAGCACATTCTGGACCATCGCGCTTCCCGGCGCGCTGCCGGTGATCATGACCGGGCTCAAGCTCGGCATCGGCATCGGCCTCGTGCTCATTGCGGTCGCCGAGATGGTGGGCGCAAAGAGCGGGCTCGGTTACCTGATCTGGAGCGCGTGGAGCACGTTCGCGGTGGAGCAGATGTATGTCGGGCTGTTCGTCATCGCGATCATCGGATTTTTGCTCACGCTCGCGCTCAACGAGCTCGAGCGCATCATCATTCCGTGGAAACCCGACTGACCCCCTCTGATATGAACGCAGCGCTGCAGCAAGCACGGCGGTACTTCCCCCTGCAAGGGGGAGGTCGGCGGCCCCCGACTTGTTCGGGGGCCGCCGGGTGGGGGTCGGTCGCGACCGAACGCATTCACGCAAAGCGCGCGCGAACGGCGAGACCCCCACCCGCCAGCATTTGCCCCGGCGCAAGGCCGGGGCAAATGCTGTCGACCTCCCCCTCGCAGGGATGATCCAAGCCACCGGGCCCAGCGCGATATACATCGGCAGCAGCGGCCGGCTATCGAACAGACGCGCACCGCCCGCACAGGGAGCAATCGCACCCGCTGAAATTTCCCACCCGCGATGGCATACTGCCGCGGGGGCAAAGGAAGCGTGAATGTTCCGCGCCATGGAACCCAAACGAGCGATACCGTTGAAGGAGCCTTGCGGCCGCTTGCGCGCTTGGAGGCTGCGAACAAAGATTCCATTCTTCATGCAGGGCCGGGGCCGAGCCGCGTGGCTGCGGCCCGCCTGCGCAGCGCTCATTCTCGGTTTCGCACCCGCATTTTCCCCGGACGCTCGAGCCGGGGCCGAGTTCTACCGAGGCCGGACCGTCGAGCTCGACATCAGCACGAGTGTCGGCGGAGGCTATGACGCCTATGCCCGCCTCCTTGGCAGGCATGTCGGCCGGTTCATTCCGGGGAGCCCGATCGTCGTTGCAAAGAACATGGAGGGCGCCGGGGGATTGCGGCTCGCGAACTTCCTGTACAATGCGGCGCCCAAGGACGGCACCACGTTCGCCACGCTCTACCGCGGCGCTGTGTTCGATCCGCTCCTCGGCGGCAAAGGGGCGCAATTCGACGCCACCCGCTTCACCTATATCGGCAGCGCCAACGATGAGGTCAGCGTGTGCGTGGCATGGCACACGAGCGGGGTCACCAGCTTCGAGCAGGTCCTCGCCAAAGAGCTGGTGGTGGGCGCCAGCGGGCCGAGCGCCGACACCTATCAGTTCCCGAAGATCGTCAATGGCGTGCTCGGCACCAAGTTCAAGATCATCGCCGGGTATGCCGGAGGCAGCGACATCGACCTTGCCATGGAACGCGGCGAGGTGCAGGGCCGATGCGGCTGGTCGTGGTCGAGCCTCAAGTCGACGCGCGCAGCCTGGCTTGCCGAGAAGAAAATCAATATCCTGTTTCAGATGGGGCTCGCCAAGCACCCCGACCTGCCCGACGTGCCGCTCGTTCTTGATCTCGCGGCGAGCGATGAAGGCAAGGCCATTCTCAAGCTCATATTCGCCCGGCAGGTCATGGCCTGGCCTTATATTGCGCCGCCGGACGTTCCAGAGGATCGCGCCGCAGCGCTGCGGTCCGCGTTCATGCAGACGATGAAGGACAAGGAGTTCATGGCCGAGGCCGCCAAATCCAAGCTCGAGATCCGGCCAGTGAGCGGCGCCTCGATCCAGGAGCTCGTCCAGGACGTTTACGCGTCCCCCGTGCCGATCGTGCAGCGCGCGGCAGAGATCCTCAGGTAACCAGGCGAAAGGGCGGCGAGATGCAGTTCAGCCCGGGAGTGGTCGAAGCGATCGGGAACACGCCCCTGATCAAGCTCAAGCACGCGTCGGCAGAGACCGGGTGCACCATTCTCGGCAAGGCCGAGTTCATGAATCCCGGCCAGTCCGTGAAGGACCGTCCTGCGCGACAGATCATCCTGGAAGCGGAGAAACGCGGCGAGATCAAGCCGGGAGGACTGGTCGTGGAGAGCACCGCCGGCAACACCGGCATCGGGCTCGCTCTCGTCGCCAATGCGCGCGGCTATCGCACTCTGATCGTGATCCCGGAAACGCAGAGCCGGGAGAAGAAGGACATGTTGCGGCTGTGCGGCGCCGAGCTGGTTGAGGTGCCCGCGGTCGCCTACGCCAATCCCGACAATTACCAGCATATCGGCAGGCGGCTTGCGAATGCGCTGCGCAAGACCGAGCCGAACGGCGTGCTCTTCGCCGACCAGTGGAACAACCTCGACAATCGCAAGGCACATTACGTTTCTACCGGCCCGGAGATCTGGGAGCAGACCGACGGCAAGGTGGACGGCTTCATCTGCGCTATCGGCACCGGCGGCACCGTCGCCGGCGTGGGAAGCTATCTGCGCGAGAAGAATAAGGACATCATGATCGGGGTCGCAGACCCCAAGGGTGCGGCCATGTACAACCTCTTCGCCCACGGCGAGGCCAAGGCGTCGGAAGGCAACTCCATCACCGAAGGGATCGGGCTTGGACGCGTGACGGCCATCATCGAGGACATCAAGGTAGACGCGCCCTATGTGATCCCGGACGAGGACGCGGTGCCGATCATCTTCGATCTCCTCGAGCACGAAGGGCTCTGCCTGGGAGGCTCGAGCGGCATCAATGTCGCAGGCGCCATTCGGCTCGCCAAGGAAATGGGACCGGGGCACGTGATCGTGACCATTCTCGCCGATTATGGAACGCGGTATCAATCCAAGCTGTTCAATCCGCAATTCCTGCGGGACAAACGGCTTCCGGTACCGGACTGGCTCGAGCGGCGCTCGCATGTCGAGGTGCCGTACGAAAAAGCTTGAGGCGCCGAGGAACACGCATTGCGAGCATCCGATGTCCACTCATTGCCTGTTTCGCGAGGACTCCTACCTCAAGGATTGCAGCGCCACCGTGGTCGGTCTGACGGATGCCGGCGGCATCGTGCTCGATCGCACCGTCTTCTACGCTGCGTCGGGCGGGCAGCCCGGCGACACGGGGACACTGCGCGCTGCCGGCGGGGCCGCCATTTGCATCGACAGTGCCGCATATATTGACCGCGACAAAACCCAGATCGCGCACGCGCCGGCAGTTGCGACCGGTCTCGATCTGAAGATCGGCGAGCCGGTGCATGCCGCAATCGACTGGGAGCTTCGCTATGCCCGCATGCGCATGCACACGGCGCTCCATCTGCTCTCGGCGGTACTGCCCTATCCGGTAACCGGCGGAGCGGTCGGGGAGCGCGAGGGGCGGCTCGATTTCGACATTCCGGAGGCCGGCCTCGACAAGGACGAGATCACCGCGAAGCTTGCCGGGATGATTGCAGCAAACGCCGAAGTGCGTGCGCGCTGGATCAGCGATGCCGAGCTCGAAGCAAACCCTGCTCTGGTCAAGACCATGGCGGTGAAGCCGCCGTTGGGAACCGGCCGCGTGCGGCTCATCGAGATCGCAGGTTATGACCTGCAGCCCTGTGGCGGCACGCATGTCCAGGCGACCGGCGAGATCGGAGACGTACGCGTGACGCAGATTGAGAAGAAGGGCAGGCAGAACCGGCGTGTGCGGCTTGCCTTCGCATTGCCGTCTGCGGCCTCCATATGAGCACGCCGGCCTCAAGATGGTTGGTTTCGACCGAGTGGCTTGCTGCGCGCCTCGGCTCCCCTGATCTCGTCGTTGTCGATGGCTCGTACCATCTCCCGGCGGTACAACGCGATGCGCAGGCCGAATACCTCGCGGGCCACATCCCGGGCGCGGTGCGCTTTGACGTCGATGCGATTACGGACCGCTCCAATCCGCTGCCCCACATGCTGCCGAACGCGCAGCAGTTTGCGCGCGATGTGGGCGGCCTCGGCATCGCCGATACCGACACGATTGTCGTCTACGAAGCTGGCCCGTTGTTCGCGGCCGCGCGGGTGTGGTGGACCTTTCGCCTTTTCGGCGCGGATCAGGTGCTCATCCTCGACGGCGGCTTGCCCCAGTGGAAAAGCGAGGGCCGCCCGCTGGAGCAGGGTCCGGTCACGCGCCCTCCCCGCCCGTTCCGCGCCCGCGAGCCTGCGCCGGGGCGAGTGGCGTCGCTCGATAGCGTACGTGCGGCATTGACCAGCCGCAGCGCGCAGGTTGTGGATGCACGATCAGCGGAGCGCTTCCAAGGCCGGGCGCCGGAGCCGCGGCCGGGCCTGCGCTCCGGCCATATGCCGGGAGCCCTCAATGTCCCCTACAGCGTGATCCTGGAGAACGGCAGACTTGCCGACCCCGACAAGATCAGGGCCGCGTTCTCCGCGGGCGGTGTCGATCTCGACCGCCCGGTTATCACCAGCTGCGGCTCCGGCGTCACGGCCGCGATCCTGTGGCTTGCGCTCGATGCGCTCGGCAAGGAGCCGGCCGCGCTTTACGACGGCTCGTGGTCCGAATGGGGCGCCCGCTCCGACCTGCCGATCGAGCCGTAACCCCGTATCTATCTGTCGCCCGCCCCGGACTCCTTGCCGGCTCCAAGTGCCCAGTTTTATACAGACACGGGGAAATAAATGACGTAAGTTGATTGGGGGGGCGACTAATCCGACCCGCGCGGGGTTGCCCCATGGAGCGGTTCTTCAGTCAGCAGAACATTGAGCGCTATCGAAAGCTGCGCGACACATCCACCAACGAGCCAGAGCGCCGGCTCATATTCAAGTTGCTCGCGGCGCAGGCTATGCACATAGACGCCGACAGGAGCCTCACTGTTCGAGTCGAGCGGCGCGGCGATAAATACACGTGGGAGCTTCACCGCGGTGGCCGGTTTTACCCGGTGAAGTTTTCCGTGCCGGTGTACGTGTCAGAAGAAGCGGCTAGAGCCGCCGGAAACGAGATGCGGACGTGTCATTTGGCCCAATTGGCGCGTTTGGCAGCTCGGCGGCCGAAAGCGAAGTAATACCGACCGTCACGTTGCTGAGCCACCTCAGGGGTGAACGTGTTCTGGAAGTTTGCATTATAACTGTCTGTATTCTCGTATACCCAAAACTGCGTGCTCAGGCTCCGGTGTAACCCGATATAGTTGTCATGTTCACGGCGTCGGCTCATTGCCCGGTTGCTCTATTTCAATCTGCACTGGCCAAAGGGCAAAAACCTCGCAAACCGTCCCGATCACCACCAAAGCTGCGCCTACAATCGCGTACAGACGAATTTTTTCGGGCGTTGCAAATTGAGAAGCAAGGTAAGGCAAGTAGAGGCCGACCAGGATGCCTATCGCCGTCAGGACTATCCCGAGAATGAGGACCAGTTCCATGGCTGATCAGGTCCGGAACATGCCAGAGCAGCGTTTCAAAGACCCCCCACTTAAGCTAGTTCGATGCCAAGCAGCTTGGCGGTCTTGAGATTGACCGCCAGCTCGAGCTTGGTCGATTGCGCACCGGCAGGCCGCCCGGTTTCGCACCCGAGCGTCAGAAACAAAAGAGCCCCGGTATCGCGCGGCGGGGCTCAGGTCAGGGTGATCGTCTGCGGGAGCACTTTACCTCCTTCACCGTGTCAAATTCGAGGCCAAAGCAGGCCGCCTTCGTTTTGAGCAATCGGCTTGGTCTTTGACTAGACGACCTGAAAATCCGCGTTCTTCAGATTGAGCTTGACGCCGAAGAAGCCGTTCGGTTGCCATCCGGCGTAGGCGAGGAAGCTCGCGCTTACATACGAAACGAACGGGAGTCGCAAGCAGCCGAGCCTGATGATCGACCACTTGAACCCGGTGCACGGCGGGTCGAGATCGTCGTAGGTCGTCCACATTGCTGGCGCGAGACCACGGACGGTGAAATTGCGGTCGCAGACGCCAAGGACGTAGTTGCCGGCGTTCTGGAATGGATTGCGCATATACCACGATGGCAACCGCAGCCAGAAATTCTGCCCTGGATGATACCAATCGGGCGGCATCGACTCGTATTCGTTGAGGAACCACCAAACCAGGTTCAATTTCTTATAGAGCGGAAACGTCTGCCGGCCTTCGACGAGCACCTCTTCGACGCCGTTTTCGACCCTCAAAGTGTTGTAAGTCTCAGTCAGGCTGGGCGGTGGAGTCTTGGACTGGAAGATGCACGCTACCACGCACAAAACGAGATACGCGCAGATCACGATAGCAACGGATTCCATTTCAACGGTACCTTGCCAGCTTAAGCATCTCTACGCCGCAAGAGGCCAGTTCGCATTGCTTCCGCTTGTCCTCCGAAAGCAGCGGCATAGCGGACATGGCGACACTCACACCTTGTGCCACAAATGGTCATTGGCCGCGCTTTGTTCGATTACCTCATGGGCGGCTATTTGGAGGGCTCTTATGTCGTTTCTCGGCCGGAGGACATCGATCTGAAATAATGCTCGGCGTGCTGGTAGTAGTTTTCTGCCCCGACTATATCGCCGGACTGGGCTTGGGCTTGGGCTAGCGCGAGATACCGCTCATAGTTTCTTTGCGCGTTTCCAGAGCCCTTCGGCTCGGGGCGGGCGACATTCGATGTCCACTGCTGCTTCGAGCGGTCAGCAAATGGCCTCGCCGATTTGGGGCGGTGCGTACTCATCATTGTTTTTTGGCCATTCTGCATGGCTCACTCCTTGGTAATAGCAGGTGAATATGCCCCGGCGGCAGGACGGGAATCAGAGCGAGCGGAATTTACGCCGCCCTCGCTCGTGTGCGACCTGCGCTATTCGCAGTCAGAAAATTTCCTCGAAAGCGCTCACGATTTCCGGGGTTGATCGGTTCACTCGTCGTGGCGGACTGCCGACTACACGCGATATTTCTGAACCAATTGTGCGTCATATGGGAGTATCAGGAGGAATTGTCAAGCACGGCAGGTCATGGAGAGAAGAGCTCGCCGCGAGCATTTCAGCGTATCCGCTCGACCCATTGAGCGCGCGAGGCCCCCGGCTCGAAGGGATCGCCGAAGTACTGGGTCTCACGGGCAACCTTCCTGTCTCTGAACTCCATGATACTCACCGTGTAAGACGGCAAGCCGTCGTATGAAAGGACGAATTCGGTGACCCAAAGGTCGGCAGCACCGAGTACGCGCCGCACCGCAAAGCGCTTCTTGTTCGGCTGCGCAGTACGAGACGCTTGAATATTGCGCCGACCGCGGATCCGCTCCCCGGACTGCGGGTACTCAAGCACTGCATCGTCGTGGTAAATCTCGTGCTCTGCCTCGAAATCATTCGCGTCTGAGGCCCCCCAGTGGCGATCCAAAGCCGCTCGAACATTCTGGTCTTCATTCATTGTTTTCTCTCCCATCGCAGTGCAAGGCAATGCTATTTATACCCAAAAGCCAGGAGGAGACATTTGAGATCACTTGCAATGATCAATTTTAGCCTGTTAGCGCCGATTACTACGGCCTGCGGCATGGGGCATGGCAGAAGGTTAGGTTATCGGGCTGTAGAAGCCTAGCCAACGGCTGCTTCGGGGTCATAAGCATCGGACCCGATCGGGGCCGCGGGCCGGTCTATGTCCGCACAACCTGCAAAAGCTACCATCTCGAACGGGAGGACCTTACCATGGCCAAACACACGCCCGAAGCTCTAGTCGCCATCTGGCCGCCTTGGATAGGGAAAACGGCCAAAAAACGGACAACTCGTGTGCTACCTAACCCGGACAACTCATGTGCTACCGACACACAACTTTTGGTATCTTGACGTTGTAACGAAAGTCTGCTATGAGTCGCTAATCTTGGAAAGCTGTGAGAGAAGCCCGGCCCGGACTCCCCGCGCCGGGCTTTTTGTTTGGCCATTTTTATTTGGCCAACCGTCCGTATGCTGTCGTCGGCTTCGCAAAAGGAGGACAATGCATGCCGTTCCAAAAAGGCCAAAGCGGTAACCCGGCGGGCCGGCCGCGAGGATCGCGAAACCAGGCATCCATTCGACTGCAGGAGATGCTCGAGCAAAGCGCGGAGGGGCTCTTCGCCAAGGCCATCGAGCTGGCCATGGCCGGTAATATCGCAGCCCTTCGGCTGTGCCTGGAGCCGCTCCTGCCCACGCACAGGAACGAGCCCCTGTTTTGCGAGATGCCGCCGCTTGCAAAGGCCGCCGACGCCGTCGCTGCCATCGCCGGCATCGCATCCGCTGCGCTGGCCGGCGACGTCACCGCGGACGAGGCTGCCAAGCTCACCAAGGTGATGTCCCTTTACGTCAAGGCCCTAGAGGCGAACGAGTTTGAGGACCGGCTCGCTTTGCTGGAACGCACCGACCTCAAGCGGATGGGAGAGGTGGGAAACGGCGCGCCCATCAGCAGAAGAACGACGACTACATCATCTTTCGCTGGGAGCGGTGATCGCGACGTTGGGTCATGAATCATGGTCATTTCCCTGTTATTTCCCTGTTATTCCCTGTTCCGGACCCTGCCGTTTCGGCAGATGTCCTTGTTTATACTAACTTTTTTGCAGATTTTGGCCGTTGCCCCGCCCCCTTTACAGGGATTTACAGGCGGAGGGTGCACCCCCCCCCAACACCGATAATGGGCTTTCAAACCTGCTTCAGCACCAGGCCGACGTTTCGGTAACAGAGGGGAGGATCATGCCTGGATCATCTCCGGCATCCGGCGGGGCGCGTCGGCCGGGCCCAGGACATCGCGGCAATGGCCGCCTTTCTCCTCGATCGCGACCGGACGGGTTTCGTGACCGGAGGCAATTTCGTGTCGATGGCGGCATGACCCGCAAGATGATTTACCAGGAGTAGCCCGGCCGCGACCGCGAAGGCGTACGCGGGGCGCAAGCAATGCGGTAAGCGGGTCCCCCGCTGCCTCTCGTAGCCAGCATCAGAAGCGGACATTATGCAGTGCAGCACTGGAATGATGGATAACGGGGAAGCCCCAGATTGACGGAGACTGCCTTCATCGGCGGCGCCATTCGGCTCCTTGGTTGCGGCGACGATTGCGCGCCGAGGCTGATGCGTCGTCATCCGCGGTGACCCCGTCTCCTCCAACAGCCGATGCAGCCTGTTCGACTAGCTCCACAACGGCGTCAGCATGCGACATCATGACGGCGTGTGAGGCGCCTTCAATCGTGACGGTCTTCTTCGATCCGGCGCGTTCGGCCATAAATGCCAGCAGGTTAACGGGAATGCTGTTGTCGCGCGTTCCGAAGATGAACCAGGACGGGATGGCTTTCCAGGCGGCAACATCGGACACCTCCGTCATGACGCGTTCCGCCATCGGGCGCTGTGTCAGGGCCAGCAGCTTCGTTTCGGTTTCCGGGAGGTCAGCCGCATACTGGGCCCTGAACTTGTCAGGTTGAAAGTACAGGTCCCGGCTACCGTCCGCGAGCAGAATGGGGGCCGCCGTGTTCGCCTCGACGGTGCTGCCGGGAAAGCGGCGCAACAGCGTGGCCACGCTCTCCCCTGTATCCGGCGCAAAGGCGGCCACATAGACCAGCGCTTTCACGCTTTGGTTGCCGTTGACCGCGTTGGAGATGACCGCGCCGCCGTAGGAATGACCGACGAGAATGATAGGGCCGTCAATCGTCTTGAGGATGGAAGACACGTAGGCGGCGTCGCTGCTCACACCGCGCAACGGGTTCGGAGCCGCGACCACCTTGTATCCCTTGGCGAGCAGCAATTCGAGGACAGGTTTCCAGTTGGACAACGACTCAGCGCATACGCCGTGCACCAGAACTATGGTCATCGTGCGAGGTTCAGCCATCGATTCAACTCCCTCGATCAGTTGGCGATCCCCTCCGGACGAATAAACGCCGTGCAAGCATTCGTGCTCATGCCGGCCCATCGATTACGAATTTAAGGAAACACTGGATGAGAAAGCTTGATTGAATTTGCCTCGACTGTGGAGTTCTTGCCTGAACAGGCAGCTCTCCAGGACAGCTGGAGCGCGCGGATCGTTTGTGAACACCGACCGCCTACGCCAACTGCTTCTGGTACTCGTAAACCGGATTGAAGAAGTCACGACCGAATACAGCCAGGCCTTTGCACTACAGCATTTTTCGGCGGCAATTTCTGAGTAGGGTCATAACCGGCGGTTCCGGTTGCTGTCCGCTCTGGTCGGATGTTCCTCCAATACCGGACCTATCAGGGTCCCTTAAGCTGGCCTCCTGAACTGTTAATCCAGCGCCCATGCTGGGTCGGCTGGTCGGCTCTAATTGTCCCGATCATCACAAAGACCGCTCGGCCGCCTCAACGCCGGCAATGGTTGCTGCCGCCGCAAAAAACATCGCGAAGAAGTCCGCGCTAGTCGTCCTTGTGATCGTCGGGGTTTAGGAGCGCGAGCACTTTGTTGCGCGCGGCATGCTCGTCATCGCCAGCGCGCCGCGTTGCAGCCGCAAGTTTGCGATGCTCTATTGTGCGCTCCGGGCCGTGCGGCACTTTGCGCAGCGCGGCGTAAAAAGCTTTGTCCGCTGCAACCCAATACGGCGAGTGCGGCTTCAACTCGTTCGTTGATCGTGATCGTGGTCACTCGGGGCCTTCCTCCTGTTTTGTTGGGGACTCGATCAGCCTTCATATCCGGCATTGAGTTCATTTAGTTGGTCGGCGTTGCGACTTTGGATTTCGAGAGATCACGACTTCTCAAGGTTCACGGATCACCTGCCCGCTGGCCGCTTGGTCAGCTCGTAGGACCACCATGCAGTTGCGTTGTTCCAGCTTTTAATGCGCAGGTTGCAGACTTCACAATCTTCATGGCCCGTGTCCTTGAATGGGCTCATAAAGACTGTCACTCTGTAGACGGCCCCGCAACCGGGACAGGTATATTCACCGCCATCGCGGGTTCGCACGCCGGGTTTGGGGCGCTTCGGGGCCATAAGGGCGAATATGCGCCCTTTGGTCCATCCCGCAAGTCGTTTCGTTCGCTGCCTTATCAAAGGGACCTACTACCAATAGGCCGCCCCTGCCTCATGAAGCCGCCCAGAGCATGCTGGTGCGTTCGACGAGACGGTCCTGGCTCAAGGCCTGGGCGATGCAGATCGCCAAGCGAGACCTTTAATGCTGGCCTCTATAAGCGAGTTTTTGCTGTCGCGCGTCTCGGCTGAAAAGCTAAAGACGTTCGGATTTAGGCTATTGATCGCATCTTTATTTGCCAACGCCCTGGTGATTATTTTTATGCCATCGGGGTTTGCGGAAAAAGTATTATCCGCAATTTGCACAGTCGGGATTATTCTAGGCATTTGGTTGGAGGAAATTGCAGCTCGCCATTTGGCTGGCGCTCGACGACTTAGTGCCAAGCAACGGGGGGAAATATCTTCATTGCTTACCGGCGCGCCCTCCTCTTTGGTGCTGTCATTCGCACAGTCTTTGGTGCTGTCATTCGCACCGGGTGATGCCGAGGCGAGGTCATTCGCGGAGGATATCCGCGCCACATTGGTCGCCGCTGGTATCACTCCAAATTTGTCATCTGTGTTTTCGAGCGAGGTAATGCTGGGCCTAAAAGTGCATCCCACCAGCGAAAACGACCCAGCCGCCAAAATCATCCTCTCAGCTTTCAGAAAAGCTGGGTTGGAAATTGAATTGGCCGCAAGAGCGCCATTTTTGATACTGGAAGTGGGCGGCAAACCCCAACCTGCATTGGCTAGGCTGGAAAAGAAAATAACTCCGCGTGGCATCAATGACGAGCAAGCGCAGGAGCTCATAGAAAAAATCAAGGAGTTTGCCGGAACACCCTTCGTGGTAAAGGCCGATCCGGCCGCAGAATATGCTTTCGTCAGCAGGCTTATAGAAGTAGTCGGGCAAGCGGGCTGGAAATGGGTAAAATATCCGGCGTCGCTTACGTCGCTGCCGATTGGCGACTCCGCGGCATCGGACGAAAGCGGCGTGCAAGTGCGCTTTAACAGGGCGCATGGCGACAAACTAAGAGACCCAGCGTTCGCGCTGGCCGCTGCCCTAACGAACGCCCTTAGGGCCTCGGTATCCAACGCGATTGACCACGAGAGCTCGCTTACCCCCTCCCCAGAGGCCATACACCTGGAAATACGTAGAAAGCCATAGAAAGTGCACTCAACGATCACCTACTGCTGCAGTCGACCCCGCAGCTTGCTGACATCCTCTGGCTGGACTGCCGATGCGGCATTTGCCCACGTGTTGCGGACATAGGTCAGGACGTCCGCAATCTCCGTGTCAGTGAGATTCCAACCGAAGGCGGGCATGGCGGGCGCGGTCGGCGCAGCCGAAGTGGCAACGGCGCGACTACCGATCAGAACGACGCGGATCAAGGATGTAGGATCAGTGGACTGGATCAGAGGTGCGCTCGCCAGCCGCGGGAATAGGGTCGGAACACCGGCGCCACTGTAAGCGTGGCATCCCGCGCACCGGTCTTCATAGATTGCTTTGCCTGCGACCATGCGCGGATCGCTGGGGGCCAGCGCGGTGACCGCCCTTTCGCTCCGGGGCGCGCGGTCTTTCAGATAGGTAGCGATCGCCAGGAGATCGGCATCGGTCATTTTAGAGGTCGAATTCGAGACAGCGTCGGCCATCGGCCCCGATGCAATATCGTAAGAGTTGGCACCGGTCTTGAGATAGCGGACGATATCTTCGATCGACCAGCTGCCGGAGTCATCAGGTTGCGCATTTTCATGCCGATACCTCGCCGGCGCCGACTGTCAGCTCTGTACGAGCGGGCCAGGACTCTTCAGGTACTGGTTTGTGATCGCGTCCGCCGCCCAAAAGGTGAGTGCGCCGACGGTATCGGTGGGATTATAGCCGGCGTTCTGCGGGAAGGCGGTGGCACCCATCACGAACAGGTTGGATACATCCCAGCTCTGCAGATAGCGATTCAACGCGCTGCTCTTGGGATCGACGCCCATGATCGCACCGCCGCACGTATGAGTCGTCTGGTACACCGTAATGTCGCAGTGGCCCGTGCGTGGCTTCTTGTCGGCCTGCCGCGGCCCCATCTTTTGGACGACCTCCGCCAGGCGATCCGTCAGGTATTGCGACATCTTGAGCTCATTCTCGTGGAAATCGAAGGTGATCCGCATGAGCTTGCGGCCAAACCGGTCGGTGTACGTGGGATCGAGGTCGCAATAGGCGTCGCGGTAACTGCAGCAGCCGCCATGGGTGACCGCTTCGTAACCGCTTAAATAGTTCTTCGCCACTGCCTTCTTCCACTCGAGACCCCATCGCGGAGTTCCCTTCGGTGTCCTTGTAGTCTGGAGCGGTCGGCCGTTGGTCTGCACCGCGCCCATGTAGCCGCCACCGACGAAGCCGTGCGGGCCGTGATCGAAATTGTCGCCGTTGAACTCATCGATGCACATCCCGATCGAGCCCGAGGCTATAAACGGATTGAAGATCTTGTCGTCGAAAAAGGCGTCAACGCTGGATGTGACCTGATAGGAATAATTGCGCCCGATCACGCCTTCGTTGGCGCGCGGATCGTATGGCTTGCCGATTCCGGAGAGCAGAAGCAGTTGCACGTTGAACAGCTGGAAGGCGCAGAGCAGCACGAGGTCGGCCGGCTGCTCCCATTCATTGCCGCTGGTGTCGACATAGGTGACGCCGGTGGCGCGTTTTCCTGATTTATCCAAGTTGATCTTCAACACCTCGCACTGCGTGCGCGCCTCGAAGTTGGGACGGCGGACGAGTGCCGGCAGGACCGTGGTCTGCGGGCTGGCTTTCGAGTAGTTGCCACAGCCGAACCATTCGCAGAACCCGCAATACGTGCAAGGCCCGAGCGTGACCCCGAGCGGGTTGGTGTATGCCTGTGACAGGTTTCCGGACGGCTGCGGGAATGGCTTATAACCCATCTCCTTGGCTGCTTGCGCGAACAGCGTAGGTCCATAGGGCTGCTTCTGCGGCGGTGTCGGATACTCGCGCGCGCGAGCACCCTCGAAGGGATTGCCGCCCGCCTGGATCTGGCCCTTGATGTTGCCGGCTTTGCCCGATGTGCCGCAGAGATACTCGAACTTGTCGTAGTGGGGCTCGAGCTCGTCATAGGAGATGCCCCAGTCCTGGATCGTCATGTCGGCGGGCAGGAATTTTTCGCCGTAACGCTCGGTCAGGTGCGTTTTCATCTGGAAGTCGCTCGGCAGAAAGCGCCAAGTCTCCGCGTTCCAATGCACGCCTCCGCCGCCAACGCCATTCGGCGGCATGAAGGCCCCCCAGCTGCGGATCGGCAGGGCCGTCTGGCTGACATTATTGCGGTAGGTCATGGTGACCTGCGCCGGCCGAAGAAACAGGTCATGGCGGATGTGGTAGCGCAACTCGTCTTGGGCATATGCGGGCGGGAAATCGGTGGCCGTATCGCGCCACGGGCCACGCTCGATCGCCACTATATTCAGCCCGCTTGCAGCCAGCTCGTGCGCCAGAATCGAACCGGTCCAGCCCAGCCCCACAATCACCACGTCGGTCGCAGGCAGCTTGCGTGCCATTAGTTGGCCCTCCGTTACGAAGCTCAACCTGCTTTCCGAACCCACTCTGGTCGGCCGGTGATGCCAATGGGAGGCAGCGGATAGCGTTGGTTATGCCGCTCGACCCAGTCCCGGTAGTCGTAGCGCGCGCCGGGAAATCCGATCATCTTCCAACCGACCATGTTACGGTTGCCACCGTATACGGGGTCAGCGAAAAATCCCTCCTGCGTGTTCTGCAGCAGCAGCTCGAAGAATGCCCGCCCGTTCGCGCCTTCCAGCCGCAGTTGGCCCTTCTCCAGCCCGGAGAGCAATTTGTCCTTCTCATTGTCGGGAATCTGCGTGAAGGACTTTCCCGCGTATGTGGCGCGGCAATACATGTCGAGCGCGGCCAGCGCCTGCCGATACCGTACTGCCGGCGTCAATGGGGACTGATTGCCCTGTTGTGGTGTTCCGTCGGCGAAAGGCCCATGCATGTATAGCTCTTCGGCGCTGCCATACGGTCCCGCAAGTTGTCGGTCGATGAAGACCGCGCAGCCGGCATCCTTGCCGCCCGGCGTCTGCGGGTCAGGCGGGATCAGCCGGTCAACGAGCGCTTCGATGGCGCCACCTTCCTCCGGGGTGAAATACACCCAGGGTCCGGGGCGCACCGCCGTTGGCGGAGTGCCGGCGTTTGGTGTCCAGGGCAAGCTGCCCTTCACGACGCCTGCCAGGACGGAGCTCGTAGAGAACAGCAATGTCATGGCAGTGCTCAGTAGTAGCTCACGGCGGCGCACGCCCGACTGGAGTCGCGATGGACGGGACATAGCGCTCGCGGCATCATCGACTGCACTGAGCTGGAGTTTATTGGTAATCATTGGCTCCCCTTTATCAGGAACACCTATGAGGTATTGTCAACTTAGCACGCTCCGCGTTTTGAGTGTATAGCGCCGTCTCGGGTCAACATCCGCCTGGCCTGACGAGTTCACACTAAACTGGGCAATTTGAGATAGTTGCCCGCCGCAAAGCCACCACCGCCCGCTGCGAACTGGGGAGTGTCTAGCCGCTATTGCGTAGGCCGGCAGCGATGCCGTTGATCGTGAGATGGATGCCTTGCACGATCCGCTCGTCGGTTGCGCCGGCGCGATGGCGCTGAAGCAACTCGATCTGAATATGATTGAGCGGGTCGATATAGGGAAAACGGTTGCGTATTGAACGCGCAAGCAAGGGATTTTGCTCGAGCAGCGTCTTTTGTTCCGTGATGGCCAGCAACGCTCGCACGGACTCGCCCCACTCGGCGCGAAGGCGGCTGAAGATCGCCTCGCGCAACGCAGGATCCGACACCAGCTCGGAATAGCGGGAGGCAATGGCGGTATCGCTCTTGGCCAGGACCATGTCCATGTTCGACAACATGGTCGTGAAGAACGGCCAGTCCCTGTACATGGCCTGGAGCATTGCCATGCCATCGTCTGGGTGCGCACTCACCCAGTCATTGACCGCTGTCCCGAATCCATACCAGCCCGGTAGCATCAGGCGGCATTGCGACCAGCTAAAGACCCAAGGAATCGCCCGTAGGTCCTCGATTCGCGGAGAGCCCGTGCGCGAGGCCGGCCGACTGCCAATGTTGAGATTGGCAATCTCGCCAATGACGGTTGCTTCGCGAAAATAGCGGTCGAAACCTTCCATTTCATACACCAAGCCGCGGTATTCGCAGTAGGCACGGGTCGAGAGTTCATCCATTGCCGCCAGGTATTCAGCTCGTGGTCCGGGACGGTGCGAGTCCAGTAACGTCGCCTCCAGCGTCGCCGCGGCAAGGGCCTCCAAATTGCGTCGACCGACCTCGGCATTGGAATACTTGGCGGCAATCACTTCACCCTGCTCGGTGATGCGGATGGCGCCCTGCATCGCACCCGCCGGTTGAGCGAGGATCGCTTGGTAGCTCGGCCCGCCGCCGCGGCCCACCGAGCCACCGCGACCATGAAAGAGGCGCAGGGCGACATTGTTACGCCGAAACGTCTCGACCAAGGCGAGCTCGGCCCGGTACAGCTCCCAAGTCGAAGTCAGATAACCGCCGTCCTTGTTGCTGTCGGAATACCCGAGCATGACCTCTTGGACGTTGCCGCGGGAGGCCAGCAGCCGGCGATACTCCGGATGGGCGAACACCTTGTCCATCGTATCGCCGCACTTCTGGAGATCGCTGATTGTTTCGAATAGCGGCACGATATCGACATCCAGCCGGCTTTCGTGCGGGCGCAACAGCCCCACTTCCTTCAGCAGGACCGCCACTTCGAGTATGTCGGACGCGCCATTCGTCTTGGAAATTATGTAATGGGGAACGCACGCCTTTCCGTACTGGCGATGCCCGTCGGCCGCCGCCCGAAGGATCGCGAGCTCGGCTACCGTCTCGTCTGCGTAGGACAGATGGTGCGACACGAGCGGGCGGGGCGACCTAATCTCCGAAAGCAGAACCGAGATGCGGGCGTCCTCTCCGAGTGCCCGGTAGTCCGGGCTCAATCGAACCGCCGCAAAGAGTTCGCCGATCACGCGCTCGTGCACGTCCGAGTCCTGGCGCAGGTCGATGGGCGCAAGATGAAAGGCGAAGACGTCGACGGCGCGGCGCAACAGGCGGAGCCGGCCCCGTGCCAAAGCCGACGAGCCGTTCGCTGTCAGCGAGTCGGAGAGAACGCCCAGATCCTCCAGAAACTCGGTAGCCTCGGCATACGCGGGTGCTGCACCGACCGCAGACCGGGGCGTCTCGCTCCCGGTAAGCGCCCGGGCGGTCGCGGCCAAGCGGGCATAAATTCCAGTGATGGCGCGCCGGTACGGCTCATCTTGACGCTGCGGCGATCGATCAGGCGACCGCTCGGCCAATCGATGAACCGCGTCCGAGACAGGCACCATCCGGCCATCGAGTGACAATTCACCGCCCAATCGATGGACTTGCTCGAGATAGAAGCTGAACGCTCGTTCGCTCTGCATGCGCAGGGTTTGGCTCAAGACATCAGCCGTCACGAACGGGTTGCCGTCGCGATCGCCTCCGATCCAACTGCCGATCCGCAGGAAGGAGGGCACGTTCAGACCTGCCCACTCCGGATTAATCATCTCCAATTGGTCTTCGAGGTCGGCATAGAAACGCGGGAGCTCGCGAAGAAACGTGTGCTCATAATAGGCGAGACCATTCGCCACCTCGTCGAGGATCCGCAGCCGCGTCCCGCGCAGAATGCTGGTCTGCCACAGGGTGAGAACCGCCCGGCGCAGGGCGTCGCGATTCGCCGTCAACTCCTCCGGTGTAAACTGCACCCGATCGCGCGCGTCGAGCAGCTGCGCGATCTCCATTTCGCGCTCGATAGAGCTTTGGCGGCGGATTTCCGTTGGATGGGCGGTCAAAACCGGGCTGCAGAGCGCGGACTCGAAAAATGCATGCAAAGACGCCCGTGAAAGGCGCGCGTCCTTGGCGCGGGCCAGCGCATAAGCCATCGTCCCCTCGCGCGGTGCTGCGTTCGCCATCGCGTATGCCCGGGTCCGCCGGATGTGGTGCTGGTCCTCGGCGATGTTGGCCAAATGCGAGAAATAGCCAAACGCGCGGATGATCCGGATGGCCTGGTCGTCCGGGAGGCTACTGATGATCGTCTGGAGCTCCTGACGCGCCGCTGCCTCGGCGTCGCGATGGAACCGCAGCGCGGTCTGGCGGATGCGCTCGATGATTCCGAAGACTTGATCGCCTTCCTGGGCGCGCACCGTTTCGCCGAGGATACGGCCGAGCAGCCGTATGTCGTAACGCAGAGGCGCGTCCTTGTCGGTTGTCTGATCCGACTTCTCCATTGTATAGCGTTCTAGCGCGGTGGTCCGCGCCCGTCGATCACAACGATGATGCCCGTTGCGAGAACGGGTCTGCTGGGACTCGGTTCGCTTCCCTGACTACAAGAGGCCAGTGGCATCGCATGATCTTCGTATCCGATTTGCTTGGCAAGAGCGGCGTTTGGTTTCATCAACTGTGGAATTCCTCTTTGAAGACACCGGCAACGATCGTCCGCGCCTGCTTATGCAAGTCGGCTATCACTGGAAGCGAGCGTTTGAATCTCCTAAGCGCGAGAGGTATTCCTCCATCATCGACTGGATCGGCGAGCGCCATGGATATGAACTGTTGCCGGATCGACTCGGCTAGGGCCTGGTCGATAGCGTCGAGCGCGAGCTGTTGGATGGTCTTTCCCGTCATTTTCTCTACTTCCTCAATGCAGCAACCCCGTGCGAACTATACCGCAGCGGCGCAGGCGTCGGGTGCTCGGCTAAGGCGATTGGCGATGCGTTCGAAGGAGTGGGTGAGGTTGCATTATCGAAGCAACAAGCGGCCAACCTCCAGAACCGCCATGGGCGCAATGGCCATGCTGTCCCTGCTGCTCACGATGGCAGGCTCAGCGCAGGCGGAGGGCTCATGGTGTCTGAATAAAGGTGGGACCGGATCAACCAATTGCGGCTACTATTCCTACCAGCAATGCATGGCGTCGGTTTCCGGAGGCACCAGCTTTTGCACGCAGAATGGATTCTATCAAAACTATCCGGGCCGCCGTACTCGACGCTAACAAAAATTCGCCCGGCGTAGGCCGGGCGAAAGCAACGTGGTCGGGCGTGAGTTACACGCAGACGCGCCTGTGATAGAGCCGCACCATCTTCCAATAGGCTCCGCCCCAGGTGCCGGCGAACGCTACAGGATGCCAGCCATAACCAATGGGACCATTGGTATCGTTGTGCCAGATCTTGCAATCAGCATTGGCCCAGCGAATCACGACCCATTCGGGGCGCACCCAAGCATTCGCGGAAGATGCCGCGGCAAGGGCGAGTAACACCGCGCCTAGGGCGAGCTTCAACGACTTCATCATTCACCTCCGCTCCGGACCCAGGGTCCCACTTTTTGTCGTAGCAAGTGGCAGACTGGTTCAATGCAGAGTGAAACATGCCAGGCTGTTGAAGGGCGCGGCCCCTCACCCGAACAGTTCAGGTGCATTTCCAGCGCCTCCGGTGTAACATCGCAGTAGCGCGAGTCCCGCAATACCGGCGGATAGCCCGGCATCGATGGAAGCAGACAAGAACACCTCGCGCAGGAGGCCGGCCATGATCTTTCGTCAGCTGTTCGACAGCACTTCCGGCACCTACACCTATCTCCTCGCCAGCCGGCGCGGAGGCGAAGCGCTGATCATCGATCCCGTCCTGGAGAAGGTCGACCGCTATGTCCAGCTGGTCCGCGAGCTCGATCTGCGGCTGGTCAAGGCTGTCGACACCCACCTCCATGCCGATCACATCACCGGGCTGGGCGCGCTGCGCGACCGCACCCATTGCGTGACCGTGATGGGCGAACGCAGCAAGGTCGATGTGGTGTCCATGCGCCTTTCCGAGGGTGACAGGCTCACCATCGAGGGGGTCGCGCTGGACGTGCTCTATACCCCGGGCCACACGGATGACTCCTACAGCTTCCTGCTCAACGATCGCGTATTCACCGGCGACACGCTGCTCATCCGCGGCACCGGCCGCACCGATTTCCAGAACGGCGATGCTCGCGCACAGTATGACTCCATATTCAACAAGCTGCTGCGGCTCCCGGACGAGACAATGGTCTTTCCCGCGCACGACTACAAAGGCGAGACGGTCTCGACCATCGGCGAGGAAAAGCGGTTCAACCCGCGACTGCAGGTCAGGTCCATCGACGAATACGTCGAGGTGATGAATAACCTCCACCTGCCTAATCCGAAGATGATGGATGTTGCGGTTCCTGCCAACATGCGCGTCGGTCTCGCCCAGGACGAGATTGCACGACGCGGCTGGTCACTGACCGCATGCGAGGCAGCGGCCCTCATTGGCCGCTCGGACGTGGCTTTCATCGATCTGCGCGAGCGCGGCGAACGGGAGAAGCACGGCATCATCCCGGGCTCGCTGCATGCGCCCTACCCTGATCTCCCCGAAAATGTCGCAGCCGGCGGCATGCTGCACGAGCTTGCCTGCGCCACCGGCAAGCGCATCGTGTTCTACTGCGCCTTCGGGGAACGCTCGGCCATGGCGGTGCAGGCGGCCCAGGATTCCGGCATTGCCTCAGCCTGCCACATCACGGGCGGCATCGACGCGTGGAGAAAGGCGGACGGCCCGCTGGGGCATTAGCGCAATATCTGGCTGAGAAACAGCTTGGTGCGCTCGTGCCGGGGGTGATCGAAGAACGCCTGCGGCTCGTTCATCTCGATGATCTGGCCGGCATCCATCAGGATCATGCGGTTCGCCGCCTGGCGGGCAAACCCCATCTCGTGGCTCACCACCAGCATGGTCATCCCGTCGAGCGCCAGGCCCACCATGGTATCGAGCACCTCCTTGACCATCTCCGGATCGAGCGCGGAGGTGGGCTCGTCGAACAGCATGATCTTGGGCTGCATGCATAGCGCCCGCGCGATCGCGACCCGCTGTTGCTGGCCGCCCGAAAGCTGGGCCGGATATTTGTCCGCCTGCTCCGGGATGCGCACGCGCTCGAGATGATGGCGCGCAATGGCCTGCGCTTCCCTTTTCGGCATATTGCGGACCCAGATCGGCGCCAGCGTGCAGTTGTCCAGCACGGTGAGATGCGGGAATAGATTGAACTGCTGAAACACCATTCCCACCTCGCGCCGCACGTCGTGGATCTTCTTGATGTCGGCGCTGAGCTCCACCCCCTCGACGATGACGCGGCCGCGCTGCCAATCCTCGAGCCGATTGATGCAGCGAAGGAGCGTGGACTTGCCGCTGCCCGACGGACCGCAAATGACGATGCGCTCCCCCCGCATCACCTCGAGATTGATATCCCGCAGCACGTGAAAGCTGCCGAACCATTTGTCGAGACCGGCTATCTCGATCGCCGCCGCGTTTTCGCGAGTGCCAAGGTCGCGCGGACCGCCGGGGGCGCTCGCCTGCCGATCCCCGATCTGGTTGTCCCCTCCCATGCGCGCGTTCTTTGAATTGTGCTGTGCTCAGCGCGCCTCGGCCCTGTTCAACCGGCGCTCCATCGACAGGGCATAGCGAGACATCCCGAAGCTTCCGAGAAAATAGATCATCCCCGCAAAAGCGAAACCGGTGAACAGGGTTACCGGCGTAGCCCAGGTCGGATCGGCAAATGCCGCGCGCAGTTGACCGAGCAGATCGAAGATCGAGACGATCAACACCAGGCTGGTGTCCTTGAACAACGAAATGAACGAATTGACGATACCGGGAATGACGAGCCGCAATGCCTGCGGGAGGATCACGAGCGCGGTCATGCGCCAGTAGCCGAGTCCCAGCGCCATCGCGGCCTCGAATTGGCCGCGCGGGATTGCTTGCAAGCCTCCGCGCACGACCTCTGCCATGTAAGCCGCCGCAAACAGCGCTACTCCGACCAGCACGCGCAGAAGACTGTCAATCTTCCAGCTCCCCGGCAGGAAGAAGGGCAGCATATAGGTGGCAAAGAACAGGACCGTGATCAGCGGGACCCCGCGCCATATCTCGATGAAAGCGATGCTCAGCGTGCGGATGATCGGCAGGCTGGAGCGCCGCCCCAACGCCAGCACTATTCCAAGCGGCAGCGAGCAGATGATCCCGGTGAACGAGATCACCAGGGTGATGAGAAGGCCGCCCCAGTTCCGCGTTTCGACTTGGGGAAGCCCGAATGTTCCGCCGACAAGCAGAAAAAAGCCGACGAACGGAAACAACCCGAAGAACAGCACGGCGTTTGCGCTCTTGTAGGGAAGACGCGGAATGAGGAGCGGGATCAGGAGGACCGCGCCAAGCGCGTAGGTGAGATCGACGCGCCACCGTTCTGCCTCGGGATAAAATCCATACATCAGCTGCGGGAGCTTGGCCTTGATAAAGGGCCAGCAAGCGCCGACCTCGCGTCCAATCGTTTGCGGCAGGCAATCGATGCGGCTCCCTCCCTCCCACACCGCATCAATGAGCAGAAATTTCACAGCCGGCCAGACCAGCAACGCGACCATCGCCCCGGTCAGGATCGTGAGCGCTCCGTTCAAGGGAGTGTCGAACAGGCGCGCGCGGATGAAGGTCAACCCACCTTGCGTCGCAACCGGCGGCGGCTTGGGCTCGGTAAGCGAGCGCCGCACATAGGAGGGATAGCTCGCCGGCATCAACGTTCCGCCACGGCGATATGGGCGTTGTACCAGTTCATGAGAACGCTGGTGAGAAGCGACATGGAAAGGTAGACAGCCATTGTGATCCCGATGATCTCGATCGCTTGGCCGGTCTGATTGAGCGTGGTGCCCGCAAAAACCGCGAACAGATCGGGATAGCCTATTGCGATGGCAAGCGACGAGTTCTTGGTCAGATTGAGATACTGGTTGGTGAGCGGCGGAACGATGACCCGCAACGCCTGCGGCACAACAACAAGGCGCAATGTCAAGCTGCGGGGGAGCCCTAGCGCCAGCGCTGCCTCCATCTGTCCGCGCGGGATCGCAGCGATGCCGGCGCGCACGATCTCGGCAATGAACGCTGCGGTATAGAGCGATAGCGCAAGCAGAAGCGCCACGAGCTCCGGGATGAGGCGAATGCCGCCCACGAAATTGAAGCCGCGCAGCTCGGGCCGCGCAAAACCGATCGGCCAGCCGGCAGCCCACGCCGCAATGAGCGGCAAGCCGATGATCAGCGCCAGGCCGCTCCATAGGACCGGCAATTGCTGTCCGCTGCGCTCCTGCCGGCGCTTTGACCGCCATCCGAGCGCAACCGCGGCGAGAGCGCCAACCACAAGCGCAGCAAGGACGTAGCCTGCTCCCGTTTTGACGACCGGGGCGGGCACGATGAGCCCGCGGTTGTTCAGAAAGATTGCTCCCCAGATCGAGATGCTTTGGCGCGGTCCCGGCAGAGTACCGAGCACGGCGAGATACCAGAACAGGATCTGGAACAGGAGCGGCAAGTTGCGGACGAGCTCCACGTACCCGCCCGCCAGTCGCGCAAACAGCCAGTTGGGAGAAAGTCTTGCGATCCCGATTACAAACCCAAGCAGGGTTGCAAGCGCGATACCGAGGGCGGCCACAAGCAGCGTATTGAGCAGCCCGACGAAAAACACGCGGCCGTATGTATCGGATTCGCTATAGGGAATGAGCGACTGATTGACGCCAAATCCGGCAGTATTGTCGAGAAAGCCAAAACCGCTGGTAATCCCCTGCGCTGCCAGATTGGCTCTGGCGTTAAGCGCAAACTGGTAACCGAGCCACAACAGCAGCGCTACGAGAACGACCTGATGGAACAGCGCACGAAACTTCGGGTCATGATGCCAGGGTACCGGCGGCGGGCCGGACACCATACGGCCGGCACTCTCAAGATCGCCGCCCCCTTCTTTTCTCACCGCACCGGTGGACCGTATTGAATGCCGCCCTTGGTCCACAATCGATTGAGACCGCGGCTGATTCCGAGCCTTGAACCGGTTCCGACGTTGCGCTCGAACACCTCGCCGTAGTTTCCGACCTGCCTGATGATCCGCACCACCCAGTCCTTGCTCAACCCGAGCTGCTCGCCGAAATTGCCTTCGAGTCCCAGCAACCGCCTGATCTCGGGCTGATTGGATCTCATTGCATCGTCGATCGTGTTGGAGGAGATGCCCAGCTCCTCGGCATTGAGCATAGCGAAAAGCGTCCATTTCACCACGTCGAACCACTGATCGTCGCCGTGACGCACCAGCGGTCCGAGCGGCTCCTTAGAAATGATTTCCGGCAGGATCACGTGATCGTTGGGGTTGGCAAGCTTGAGCTTCTCCGCGTAAAGCTGCGACATGTCGGTCGTGAACACGTCGCAGCGGCCCGATTCGTAGGCCTTCACCGTCTCATCGGCGGTGCCAAATGCAATCACCTCGTATTTCATGCCGTTGGCGCGGAAATAGTCGGCGAGATTGAGCTCGGTGGTGGTGCCGGTCTGAGTGCAGACCGAGGCACCGTTGAGCTCGAGCGCCGAGTTGACCTTGAGTGCCTTGCGCACCATGAAGCCCTGGCCGTCATAGTACGTCACCCCGGCAAAATTGCCGTAGGCGACGTCCCGCGAAAGCGTCCATGTGGTATTGCGCGAGAGAAGGTCGATGTCGCCGCTCTTGAGCGGCTCGAACCGATCCTTGGCCGAAAGCGGGGTGAATTTGACCTTGGTCGCATCGTTGAGGACAGCGGCGGCCACCGCGCGGCAAAAGTCGACGTCGAAGCCGGTCCAGTTTCCTTTGTCGTCGGGATTTGAAAATCCCGGCAGGCCCTGGCTTACACCACAGATGAGCGAGCCCCGATCCTTCACTGCTTTGAGCGTCTGCGCATGCGACTGGGTCGCGGCGAGACCGAGCACGCTCGCTGCGAAAAATACAAATAGTGCACGCCTCATGAACAGCCCTTCATCACAACTCTGGCAGCCGCCCCTCTCACCTCGTCGGCAGCATCTCAGAACGATCGCCAACCGCGGTCAAGGCCTTGACGCTCGATACGTCGAACGCCATGACCGGCGTTCCGCAGAATCGTTCCAAGTCTCGCGCCGAATTGCGGCAGCACTCCCGGCGACGACAAAGGGAAAAGGGCCATGAGCAAGACCACCGAAGCCGATGCTTCGTCGTTTCATCCGGCAACGCGGCTCGTGATCGGAGGGCGCGACCCGTTCGCAAATCATGGCTTTGTCAATCCGCCGGTCCACCATGCCTCGACCGTGCTCTACCGGACGGCAGAGGATTTTCTGGCTCGCAGGTCGCGCTATCAGTATGGCCGGCGCGGTACCCCGACGTCCGAGGCACTTGAAACGGCGCTGCGCGAGCTTGAAGGGCCCGATTGCGCCGGGGTTGCGCTGTTGCCTTCCGGTCTGGCAGCGATCTCCACCGCGCTATTGTCCGTGCTCGAAGCCGGTGACCATGTGCTTGTTACCGACAGCGCCTACCTTCCCACCCGCAAGTTCTGCGATGACGTGCTCAAGCGTTACCGGATCGAGACGACGTATTACGATCCGATGCTTGGCTCCGAGATCGCGGGGCTGCTGAAACCCAATACGCGCGCCGTATTCGTCGAGGCCCCGGGCTCGCTCTCGTTCGAGGTCCAGGACGTTCCAGCCATCGCAGCTGCGGCCCATGCCGCGGGCGCCCTGGTCCTCATGGATAACACCTGGGCGAGCCCGCTTTATTTCCGCGGATTGGAGAGGGGCGTCGACCTCTCGATCCAGGCAGGCACCAAGTATATCGGCGGACATTCCGATGTGATGCTCGGTACGATCTCAGCCAGCGCGCGGTCATGGGAGCGCGTCAAGCAGACGGTGCATCTGTTGGGGCTCTGTGTCGGCCCGGACGACATGTATCTCGGCCTGCGCGGCTTACGCACCTTGGGGGTCCGCCTGGCGCAGCATCACCGATCCGGGTTGCAGGTGGCGCGCTGGCTTGGGGCGCGGCCGGAGATTGCGCGCGTGCTTCACCCGGCGCTGGAAAGTTGTCCCGGTCACTCCATCTGGCAGCGCGACTTTTCCGGCGCGAGCGGCCTGTTCAGCATCGTGTTCAGACCGGTTGCGGCGGCAGCGGTGAATGCGTTTCTGGACGAGCTCAGGTTATTCGGGATCGGCGCCTCCTGGGGCGGGTTCGAGAGCCTGGCCATTCCGTTCGACTGCGCGAGCATACGAACCGCAACAAAGTGGGCGCCCGAAGGCCCTACGGTGCGCCTGCACATCGGGCTTGAGGATGTGGACGATCTCATCCGGGATCTCGAGCGCGGACTTGCCGCGCTCAAATCGGCATCATCGCAGCACGATCACACGGCTCCTGCCGACGCCGCATGCCGGTCGCGCAGCTCGAAATAGAGATTGCGTGCATAGACAAACACTCCGAACGCCTGACCGAGGATGAAGACGGGGTCGCGGATGTAGAGCGCATAGAGCAAAAGCAGGATTCCGCCGCCGATAGAGAAGAACCAGAACGCGATCGGCATCACCATCTTGCCTGCACGCTCGGATGCTATCCATTGCACCAGGAACCGCATGGTGAACATGACCTGCGCCACGTAGCCCAGCATGACCCACCATTGGAACTTGGCAATGAACACTTCGTACAGGTAGCTGCCGACCGCCTGAGAAAGATCAATCAGCATTCCGCTTTACCTCCACAGCCCGCGGCACCTGGCGCCGCCGGCGGATGAGCCACCACACGCCGAGCAGATCTAGGATGCCGATCCAGAGCCGGTCCCACATCCCGTAATTGGATCGTCCGGAATGGCGTGGTCGATCGACCACGTCGACATAGCCGATGTCGTAACCTTCGCGGCGCACCAACGCCGGAAGGAAGCGATGCAGCCCGTCGAAATACGGCAAGCTGAGAAAAATATCGCGACGGAATGCCTTGAGCCCGCAGCCGGTGTCGCTGGTGCCGTCGTGCAGAACGGCGCTGCGCACGCCGTTGGCGATGCGCGATTGCAATTTTTTGAAAGCGCTCGCTCGGCGACCGACGCGCTGGCCCGCCACCAGTCCGATGCGGGGAGTGCCCGAGGCCAGCGCGTGGAGCAAAGCCGGAATGAATGCGGGATCGTTCTGACCGTCACCGTCGAGCGTCAGCACGATCGGCGCACGCGCGTGGCGCACGCCCGTGTGCACGGCCGCCGATTGACCGCATGAAACCTCGTGCCTGATCTGCCGCAGCCAGGGCCGGCTCGCCATCAGCTGGGTCAATTCGGATTCGGTGTTGTCGGTGGAGCCGTCGTTGACATAGATGATCTCGAACCTCGCGCCCTTATCGCAACTCTCGACGATTTCAGAGATGAGGGGAGCTATGTTGCCGCCCTCGTTCCGCACCGGTACGACGATGGAAACCTCCGGCAACGCGCTGCCGATCGGCATATCGCTCATCATCCGCCCCTTTGGCGACCCGCTCTCCCGAACCGGCGACCTTTATGGGGCGATGAGCTCTCG
>Ga0185299_10002436_pt1 | contig 28577 bp, 33 predicted proteins | sample PaiPotPPA55metaG_FD_128002 | JGI IMG/M metagenome (GOLD analysis project Ga0185299, IMG submission 128002) | Iron sulfur acid spring bacterial and archeal communities from Banff, Canada, to study Microbial Dark Matter (Phase II) - Paint Pots PPA... ...
CAACTGCGGCCATGCGCGAGCATGGGGACCGGGTCGGAGTCGCGTCGTGCCTCTCGCTACAAGGCGTCGGAGCGTACAATCGCGGTGATTTTGCTCAGGGCCGTGAGTTCTACCAGCAAGCGCTTCGAGCGTACAAATCCCTCGGAGACGAACTCTCAACCGCTAACGTGCTCGGCAATCTCGGCGAACTCGAGTTTGCTGATGGCCACCCCGAGGCGGCGCTTGCGTCAGTTACAGAATCGCTCGCGATCACATCGCGCCTCAAGGAAGCAACCGATTTAGCAATCGATTACAACAATAGTTGTGCGTACCTTATCGTGCTCGGAGACTTGGACCGGGCGCTTGTGTCTGCGCGCGAAGGTTTACGTCTCGCGCAGCTCGAGCAAAACGCGTGGAACATAGCAGTGGCCGTTCAGCATCTTGCGCTTCTTGCTGCGCTTCGCCGCCATTATTCTACGGCGGGCAAGCTGATCGGCTATGTGAACGAGCAATTTCGGCAGTTGAAGCTCGAACGAGAGACGACAGAGAAATGGGGATTCGAAAGGCTCATGGTCGCATTGCGCGGCCAGCTCAGCGAAGGGCAGATTCAAAAGCTAGCTCTCGAGGGGGCGACATGGTCGGAGGACCAGCTAGCCGAGGAGGCGCTCCAAGCTTGACGCCCCGGACCGAACGGCGTTAATCTCCGTACTTCTACGGAAGCCAATCACGCAGTTTTCTGTTACAATCGCTTCATTATAAGGGGCAGTCTCGTGGTAGCACAAGCTCGCACTCTGGGGATCGCTGTCTGCTGTCTTACGCTGACAGCATTTGCCGTTGCCGCCTGCGGCGGCGGAAGCACGTTGCCAACCCAAGCCCACATACTGCAGCTAAAGACGCCGCTCGCAAGCCCGACGCCGACCCCGCAACCTCACTCGGCTTCGACGACCGTTCCGCTCGCGGCAGGCGCGTCCATTGGATTTCCGACGGTGGGTGAGATATCCGGCAGTTTCACGGAGTCCTATGCGTCGGCGGCTCCAGGGACGACTGTGACATTGACGAGCTATGACAGACCGCCTGCCGGAGCGCCTGCGATCGTCGGTCAAGCAGTGCCTGTCGCTTGGATCAGCAGCACGTATTCAGGATCGGTTACGTTCAACGGCTTTCCAAGTTCGTTGACCTACACGCTTCCCTCTGGTTTCAATACGGCGAACTCGGGCTTTGAGATCGAGACCTTTGATGGTAACACAGGCATGCTGTTCGGGTATGACACGAGCACGCTCAGCGGAACTACGGTTGCCTTGACCGACCCGGCAGTGGTCGGCGTTAACCCAGCCCATACCTATTGGTGGGAACTACTTTGTAATGGAACAAGCACGGCCGACGGACCACTGAGCAACGCTGGCCAGACAACGAAGATGCCTCACATGTGCGCCTTCGATGACACCACCGTCTCACTTCCACCGAACAACGCGGTCAGCGGTGCGCGTGTCGGGCTCGCGATAAATGTTCCACCATGCTGTGCTGGCCTATCCGTGCCTCCTGGTACAAGCACGGGCGTCATCGCATTGAAATTCGCTAATTCTGACAGTAATGTGCCCCAAGGCGTTAACTATAGCGCGGGTGCCCTGGCATTCAATACGCTCGTGCCGCCGGTAATACCGACGCAGGGCAAGACCTTCATCGCGACAGGATGCTCGTTCAAGATTATTTGGACAAATCGCACCAATTACCAAACTGGCTGCCTCGACACGCCGTACGTGAGTGGACCACTCTCGGTGGCCGGACAGATGCTCTCTTTTTCAGGCGTGCCATTTCCGATCAGCGTGGCGCCGATGGGCGGTACTGACTGCGCAGGTCTGACCGATTGCGTATGGTCTGGATACGCTGTCGGCGTCTTCTATTGAGAACCTCGCGGAGTCGTTACGTGTCCGCTCGCAGCCGCATTAAAATGCCTCCCCTTTGTACTTTCTAACCAAGCATTTTACGCTTCGTTTACGCTCCCGTGTTATGAGTGGGTGTGCTTCATGCTCTTTGGAGGGCACCCCACATGCAAATCAAATGGCTGACAATCGCCACGATTGTCCTCGTCGCTTTCATCATCGTTGACGTTGGCTGTAATGGCTCCAGCGTTCAAAATATCCATAGCACACCGACCCCAATCATCATTTTTAGCCCTACTCCGGCGAGCGCCGCTACGACGGTCCCACTTACTGCCGGTACGGCGTTGCCTATCCCGCCGGTGGCTGGCTTTGCAGGTACCTTTAAAGAGGTTGGAAGCGTGCCTGCTGGCGCAACGGTCAAACTAACAAGTTATGCCGGCACCCCAGCGGGCGCGCCGAAGCCGCTCGCCTTGCGTCGAGCTTCGTCGGGCGCAAGCGCACCAAGCGTCGGCTCGGCGATCTTTTTGGTGAGCCAGCAGTACTCCGCGCCAATGACCCTTCCGTCGTTCCCAAGTTCGACTTGGCAGATACCGTCAACCATGGGTGCCGGGCCGTTCGAGCTGGAAACGATCGATGGCACTACCGGTCTTTTAGTCGACACGGAAAGCCAGGCGAGCTTCAGCGGTGGTGTGGCGACTTTCGCCGGAAACTCGGCGACATTTTCTGCCATTCCTAGCCACATCTATTGGTGGGAATTGATCACAGGATTCCCGTCGCCACCGCCAACGGGGTGCGGGGCAAGCGTCGTGAGCGCGGGCGTCAACACTGCCGGACAGACGATCGCCGAGCCCGACTTGTGCAATTTCACGTGGTCGCTTCAGACCTCGGCAAACAATGCCGCCGCGAACACGACGATGCACGTCGAAGCCAATGTGCCGGTACTGTCAGGCTTGCAAGGACCGCCCGCACCGCCAGGCACAACCACGGGACTCCTGTCAGTTGCGCTTGAGGTTAATAATCCGGTTACGTTCAACAGCGGATTCCTCAATTTGTCCACACGCTTGCCATCGACAATCCCGGCTGGAGGCAAATCGTTCTTCCTGTCTGCGTGCACGATCCATGCGCAAGTTGTAGGAACCGGCGCGCTCACATATCTGGGATGCCAGGACACCCCATACATTTCAGGTGCTCTTCCCGTGGCAGGTCAAACGTTATCTTTCTCGGGCCTGCCTGCGAGCCTCACGCTTTCCGGCTCAGCTGGGTTTACGTTTAACGCAGAGGGTTCAAGCGCAGATTCGACCGACGTCTGCTTCAAGCATTGTACGCCGCCCCCAACGCACAACTATTACATCTACACGGCTTCGATCTACTACTAAATGCTGAGGATTGGCAGCATCGCAGGGCCGCGCGGCTATATCTCAGCTGCGCGGTCACGCCTGCGTCCGCCCACGGGCCTAGAGCGCCCGCTTGGTGGTGCGCTCACGCTCGGCAGCGTCCACTGGTTATGGTGCCTAGGATTGTCGGTGCTGAGCCCCGTCCTGATCTGCCTTGCGTTTCCAACGTTTGCATGCGGGCCGCTGGCGCTCATCGCTTTGGCCCCGGTGTTTTTGCTGTGGTCGCGCATGTCGTGGAAGCACGCATTCTTGTGGGGTTGGCTCAGCGGTACCGTTACTTATCTTTTGCTGCTCGAGTGGATGGCTGGCACAATTTTTCAATTCACAGGACCGTGGTCAATCCCCATCTTGATCGTTGTGTGCGGCATTGAGGCGCTTACAATCGCAGGCGTCGCGGTCGTCGCATCGCTGGTTGGACGCGGGGTGTTTCGTCCAGCCTCAATTATCGCGATACCAGCGGCGTGGCTGCTGTTCGAGTCAGCTCGCTCGTACGGGTCCCTTGGCATACCCTTTGGCGTTCTCGGACACACCGCAGCGCATATCCGCTGGCTTCTGCCGCTGGCCGCTTATGGCGGGGTACCTTTGCTGACTGCCGCAATCGCGCTCGCGAATGCGGCGTTCGCGGCGATCATTGGCGCCCAACGAACAACGCGCACAGTGGGTGTGGGCGTCCTGGCAACCTTGGTTGTTCTCGTCGCAGCTGCCGACATCAAGTCTGCCGTTTCCGTACTGCCCGCACCCCAACTGCGAGTTGCGATCGCTCAAGGGGCCATCTCTCAGCGAGCAAAATGGACAGCAACCGGATTTAGGCATGCCATTGCTCAGTATTCCGAGCTGACAGAGCAGGCCGCTGCGGATAGAGCCAGAGTCGTCGTCTGGCCGGAAACAGCCATAACCTCATATCCGCTGCAGGATCGTGAGCTCCGCGGGACGCTCGAGCATCTCTCCTCAAAGACGCGAACCTGGGTGATTGCCGGATCGCTTGACCAGCCCGTGCCCGGCAGTTCCTACAACTCGGTCTTGGACATAACGCCGAGTGGCACGATCGGCGGAATCTATCACAAGCGCTGGCTTATGCCGTTTGCCGAATTTCTTCCGTTCGAAAGCATTCTGCGCCACGTTTCTATACTTGCCCGTAGTGCGTCTGGCTTTCGCGCTGGCCCTGGCGCTGTGTTGCTGCCCGCCGGCGGCCTTCAATGGGGCAGCCTGATTTGCTACGAGTCGGGCTTCGCCTTGTACGCTCGGGCGATGGTCAACGCCGGCGCCGACGCTATCGTCATGGTGGCTGACGATGATTGGTTTAGCGGATCGAAGGAACCGTATCAACATGCCGACGTGGCGGTGATTGAGGCCGCATCAACGGGTCGTTGGATCGTCCGCAGTACACAGTCGGGCATGTCAGAATTTGTCGATCCAAAAGGAAAGATTGTCTCACAACTCGGGCTGCAGCGACGAGGTATCATCGTCTGCAACGTCGGCCGCGGAATCGACACCCCTTTCGACCGTTACGGTGCCGGATGGCTCTTTGCGCTATCCTTCGCTGCGCTCGTGGGCGGCCTTCTGCTCGGATGGCCTAAGGCGCGGCCGTGAATATGCGAGCGCGTGCCACATCAGAGGTGGAGCCGCAGGCTAGCGTTGCCTTTCAATGGGCGATGGGCGTTGCGGCGATCGTTCTCAGCGCAGGCGGCGTCCTCGATAATTGGGCCCACTTCCACGGCCTCGTCGACCACAGTTTCTTTACGCCGTGGCACGCGGTCATGTACGGGATGATGGCGCTGCTGGGCATCGTTCTTGGAACATGTGCTCTCGCGAACGTCCGCAACGGATACCGTTGCAGTCAATCGCTGCCGGCGGGTTACATGCTGTCCTTAATGGGCGTGTTCTTTTTTATCCTGGCTGGCTTACTCGATCTGCTTTGGCATAGCATCTTCGGCATCGAGCAAGCCACCGAAGCGTTTGTTAGCCCTACGCATATTCTTCTGTGTGCTGGAGGGTTGCTTGCGGGTACGGGGCCGCTTCGCGCCGCATACCTCACGCTCGAGCCTGCGACCACTCGCGGCTGGCGTGCTCTTGGTCCCATGCTGCTCAGTGCTACGGGAGCGGTTATCGCGGTCGGCATTTTCACACAGATTGTAAGCCCTATGAACGATCTATTCGCTGCTAAAGATGCCGTTAACGCGAGCGGCACCTTCTTACTCAACGCTCAGTCATTTGGCATCGCAGAGATGATCATCCAGACCATGCTGTTGATGGGGATGGTTCTGTTACTCGCACGTACGTGGGCGCTCCCCTTTGGCGCGATGACTCTGCTCATCTGCCTGCCGTCGATCACACAACTTATCATGCGCGACCATTACTGGCTGATGTCCGGCGTGATTGGAACTGGGCTTCTCGCGGATTTTGTTTTACTGCGTTTGTCTGCGCCGCTCAAAGGCGTCAGGCTCTATTACCTTGCGGCTTTAGTGCCTGCGCTCTACGGGGCGTCGATGTTTGTGGTGCTGGCGCTGACGGTCGGGCTTCAGTGGTCGGCCAACATGGTCGTGGGGTCGATACTGTATAGCTCCGCGACCGGCTTGTTCTTGGCATTCCTCATCGACTGGCCAGTCAAGCTGCGGCTGCGTAATCGAGTTCGAGTGAACCCGGAAGGTCAGTCGGAATTGTCAATTGCGTAGCGAACGCGATTGATGACATTTATTTCGAAGACCGCTAAGGCGAGATCAGTACTCCCACTGCGCGATAGGAACGAGGTTCGGATTCGGCGGGTGGACTTGACTCTGAATCGGGTCGTAATTAAAGTTTGCAGAGCCGCCGCCATTCATCGTTATGTTGAACGGTGAATACAACACACCCGAGAAGGTTCCGTGTCCGCCGCCGTTGAGGGTGATTGGACCATTCGCCGCATAGATGAAGCCCGCGGTGTTCGTCGTGCCGTTGAACGTTGCGCCACCGGTGTCAAGCACATACGTGGCATGCGTCGTCGATGCGGGCAGTATCGCATATTGGACGCTGCCGCTCATCGTCCAATTCCCGGTCACGACGGTCGTGGTGCAATAGTTCGTGAGCGTCCCACTGCCGCTAAGCGTGACGTTACCGTTGATGTACACCGTACAATTGCCACTGCTCGTCCCCCACGTTCCACCGCCGCTCCAGTCGCCGTTGACATAGACGTTTGAACCGCCGGATTGGGCGGCCGCCAGTGCGCTGCTCTGTATTGCACCGAGTTGCCCAGCAGTCAGGAAGGTAGCCGCAGGCGCGTTGATGTGCGCGCTCCCATCGAGCCCAGTTATTGCGTTGCAACCTGATACGCCGCACGTGGCGTACGAATTTCCATCCGGGGTTTGACCGCCTCCGCTCGAGGTGATCTGTTGGCCGTGGATGTCGGCACCGCTCTTACCTGACGTGTCGGTGATCTGCTCGTGGGAGATCTGTGCGGTTTGTCCGCTGACGACTGCTCCGCCGGTAAATGATAAGGGAGGCCCTGGAACCGCAATCGCCTCAGCATACACCGTCCGCCCACCCGTGATGGAGGACGCCCAACCTTCGAGATACGCCTGGTTCGGTCCGACGAAGACCGAAGAGTATGCCGGATTTACATCGCTCGCCGTCGTCGATGTTGGTTTGCCGAGATTGTTTTTAACGACTTCCCAATTGTATGTGTAGCCGTCGACCGTTCCAATGCTGGTCGTGCCGCTGGCGATCGATTTGCTTGCGTCAATGTTGTACAAGGCTGTGTATAAGCCCGTCTCGGCTGCGTTGAAGGTCTGGTTCTTCGTTTGAATGCTCAGCGAGCTCGTAGCGGAGGTCGAGGTACTTGCGAGAACCGCGCCGACGATCACCAGCGCAAGCAGGACCAAGAAGAGCGCGAGGATCATGGCAAAGCCGCGCTCTCGGCGCGAACACGTATTCTTTTTTGCGAACTCGAACATTGCAGACACCTTTAGTTGTTGCGTCCCAGGACGTCGCTACGATAGGTTGTCTTGTTGACGCTGCCGTTTTCAGTGCTTTGCGCTTGCATCTCAAGCGAGATAATATTTGGTTTCGTAAGGTCGATTGCGACTGCGAGCTGCTGAACATTTGCGGCGATTTCAGTACCCGTCACAACTCCAGTCGTCGCATCGGCAACCGCTTTGGCGGCAGTGGTCGAGGTAACGTGCTCGTCGGTAAAGCCGGTCGGCGCGGGATCGAACGCCCACCGCAGATCGCCGGTTGCGTCGATCCAGTAGACCATCACACCTTGCCAATTGGGTTGGCCGGCAGCCGACCCGCTCGTCTGCAGCTGAAACTGACCAATACCGTTTTTGTATGCGCTCGGAAATGCGATGGCGCTGGTCGTTCCAAATGTCGACGGCTGAGTGCATGAAGCGGATGAGCCGGTCGTACAGGCCCACGTGCCGTCATAATACGTCTGGCGCAGATCCCGTTGGATGCGATACAGCCCCACGGCGGCCGATTGCACGGTATCGAGCTTGGCTTGAGTTCGGTTTTGAGATCGCATCATAGGTAGGATGATTGCAACAATCATCGTCATGAGCAGGCCGACTATCACCATTACGATCATGATTTCGGGGAGAGTCGTGCCACGTGAAAATCTATTGCGTGACATAGCTTTCGACTTTGACCGAATCACTATTGCCATTTTCGGTCCAGGTGACGGTGACAGAGCAATCATACTGGCTCGCAGTCAGCCCTGCGACTGCAGTTGGACAAGCATTCGGCGTGACCGTAAAGACAGACGATGACACATTCGACACGCCCGTCATGAAGGTATTGCCTTGATCGACCGGCGCTGTGGTCGCCGTGGGAAGTACGTTGTTCGTTTGCTTCGCATTACGTAACGCGTCGAGATACTGCTGACCCACGGCAATAGCTTGCACTTGCGTGGCATTCATTTGGACCTTGTCATATCCGTAAGGCACCATGCCAAGAAGCGCGAGCGTAATCGTCGTCATGATGAGCACGGAGATAAGGGCTTCAATCAACGTAAAGCCGCGGCTTTGTTTTGCCAGCTTGAGTGCGAACATGTTTCCTTAGACTACGGGCTGCGTAAGTAAAGAGAGTACCCGTAAGTAGAGTATATAATGAGAGTCTGGGAACGAGAATAGCACTGCGCCGTGTGTGGTTCCGGTCACAGCGTCGAAACTGGTACTAATTAGGGCATTGGTCTCTGATATTACTTAGTGTGATGTGCGCCGTGTGGGGGTTTGCCTTAAATACGCGCGTGTCCTAGGGGCAGGCGTAGATCAATCGCGCGATACTTCAATTAGCGACCTCTTCCGGCAAGTATGTGTGCAAGGCGTACACCACTTTTTTGTGGTTGACGTACCTCAAATTTGTGGTAAACTGAACGTGTGAGACTTCATCTGAAGCCCAAACTGTTCGGCTCGCCCCTTCGTACCCGCATGCTTACGTTGGTAGCAGCGCTTGAGGAGACCTACCCCGCCCAGCTTGCCAAACTCTTGCGGGCGCCACTTTTTTCTGTTCAACGAATCGTTGATGACCTCGAGCTTGAGGGTGTCATCGCAACGCGGCGTTCCGGAAACGAGCGGCGCATCAAATTGAACCCGGCTTACTTAGGTGCCAGGCCTTTACAAGAGTTCTTAATCCTGCGCGCACAGTCATCGCCTGAGACCGAGGCGATCGTGAACTCGTTGCGGACGCGTCCTCGTCGACGTGGTAAACCTCTCGAACCTAACTCGCGCGATGAAGCCAGGCGAGCACGCCGGCTGGCACGTAAGGCTTGATCCGAAAAGATTCATCGCTTCGCGACGTCGCATTCGAGGTATGCACAGCCCTTGAAACGGCGGATTTACGCGTCGTCCTTGTTGGTGGTAGCGCTGCCACATTTTATGCGCCAGATGTGTATCAATCCATGGATTTGGATTTTATCGTTCGATTTGCCGTGGATGAACGACTTGAGTCCAAACTAATTGATGTTCTCGCCGGCTTAGGATATGAGCTTTCAAGCACTACGTTTGTTCACAAAGCAGGCAACCCATTTACGGTCGAATTTCCAAAAGGTCCCGCTAGTATTGGCGATGAGGTATTACAAAAATTCGATACCCTACGTGATGGCGATCGCGTTCTTGTCATCGTTACGCCGACCGACTGCATCAGACATCGCCTTGCGCACTACTTCTACTGGAACGACCGTACGGCGCTTTCCGCCGCAATCGGTGTTGCCAAATCGCAGAAAGGCCATGTTGACATTCGTTTGATAAAAACATGGGCAACCCAACTCGCTGAAGAATCAAAGATCGAGTATCCTGATATTCCAAAAAAGACGAGTCATTTTTTAGCGAAACTTCGCACGTCCAGGTAAATGAACTGGGGTGCCGCGGAATTGATGATGGAGCTGCGCGTGGTCTAGGCCCCGCTTCGCAGCCCCAGTCGGAGGTTTAGTGCAACGCTTCGTTTGTCTCAACGTTCAGCGGAGGCTATACCCCTTCAGAAACGTCTACGTGTGCCTGATACTCAACTTCTCTTCGACCGAGCCGATCGAGCAATCTCTGGATGGATGGCTCGCAATGGTCAAAAGATCAGACCTTGAGCGCTTCTTCTGCAGCCTGATCCTCCGTCCACTCTGCACCTTCGGCCATCAGTGCCTCGAGCTCACCAGATGCGATCTCCTCGCGCAGCGAAGATAATAACTTTTGGTAACCCCATTCCTCTGTTGGCTCACGCCGGTTGCCGAGCTTTTGGTAGGCGGCGTCCACATAACCTGTTAGCCGGGCAGCGCGCTGCCGCTCGCTGCGAAGAGACAGAAGCAGCGCAAGGTGCTGTATCGCGATAGCCGTGCAGTAGGAGTATTGTGTCTCTCGGGCCCACCGGATTGCCTCGCGCGCATCCGCGCGAGCCTCATCCAATTGACCCAACGCGATACGATAAACGGCAAGGTTGGCGCAAACGATAGCTACCAGCCTAAAATTCTTAACGCCTAAGTAGATTGCTAGCGCAGCGCTGGCATGCCGAACCGCCTCTTCACTGCCTTCCAGAGAAAACTCAAGTTCGGCGAGGTTGAAATGGTAGCCCGCACTCGCCGCGTCGTCTCCCAGCTCCTTGGCCGCAATCAATGTCTCACCAAGCAACTTCCGTGCACTCTTAGTATCACCGCGCGCCCATGTGACGCTGCTCAGTGAAAAGAGGCAACGAGCGGCCTCGATCGCATCGCCTGCTTCACGCAGATCTGTTAGGGCATGTCGCAACGCTACCTCAGCCTCGTCCATTCGGGCGAGATGATGCAAGGCAGATCCAACGCAACGGAGCGCGCGGGCAGCACCACGCTTGTCCCCAACTGATTCATAGAGCGCGCGAGCGCGTTCACCGTCCTCGAGCTTTCGCTGGCCCTCATTTAGTACTGCCAACGTCAACCACAGACGCGCCGCAACAGAGGGCACCTGCGCTTCATCGATGCGGCGCAGGGCGCTCGCAGTCCAACGACGCCCCTCTTCGGTTCGCCCGCCGTACCACCAAAGCAAACCCAGGTTGCCGGTAATCGTCCCACCCGTGATTGGGTTGTTGTCAGCAGTTATCGCCCAGTCCAATGCCGCACGAAAATTATCGATCTCTGGTTCGTATTGTTTGAGCCAGGGTTGCGCCGGCTTGCTTTTCGATGCCTCGTCCGCGTCGAGCGCCATGGCTGCGAAACACTCGGCATGTCTCCGTGCCAGATCATTGTGCTCGCCCTTCTCCCGGAGCAACTGGAGCCCGTACTCTCGCGTCGATTCAAGCAGCCGGTAGCGTTCCTTGGGCCCTATCGTGTCAACCACGACCAGCGATTTCTCCGCCAGCGACGCAAGCAACTCGGGAACATCGTCCTTGTCGATGTTATCGCCCCCGCATACCACGCTCGCGGACTCAAGCGTCCACCCACCCGCGAAAATAGAAACGCGGCGAAAGAGCGTCTTCTCGCTATCTGCAAGTAGGTCGTAGCTCCAGTCAATGAGTGCCCGCAACGTTTGTTGGCGGGGCAACGCTGCGCGGCTTCCCCCCGTAAGAACCCGAAAGCGCTCTGCAAGCCGTTCGGCTAAGTGTGGTATGCTCAGCACTTTCACTCGTGCTGCCGCCAGCTCGATCGCAAGGGCTATGCCATCCAGATGCCGGCAGATATCAGCAACGATTGGCGCCGTGTCGTCAGACAACGCGAATTTCGTATCGGCGGCCGCAGCGCGATCTGAGAAAAGGACTACCGCTCCGTACCGCAATGCCTCGTCTAACTTGAGCGCTTGCGTCTTTTCCGGAACGGCAAGCGGTGGCACTTGGTGCACGATCTCACCAGAAATGCCGAGGCCTTGGCGCGAGGTTGTGAGCACCCGAACGTCCGGGCAACTGGTTAATATGGCATTAGCGAGGTTAGCGGCGGCGTCGATAAGATGCTCGCAATTGTCGAGTATGATGAGCATTCGTTTGCTGCGCAGGACGCTCACGATTGCGTCTGTCGGTGATCGATTTTGGGACACGGTTACATTTAGAACCTGCGCCGCGACGTTGGCCACCAATTGGGGGTCGCTCAACGATGCTAGCTCGACGAACCAGACGCCGTCTGGATAGCGGTCGATTAGTTCAGCCCCGACTTGAAGCGCAAGCCGAGTCTTGCCTATGCCACCAGCCCCCACTAGCGTCAACAGAGATGTGCCATCGAGAAGCGATTTCACGTCCTCTACATCGCGTTCTCGACCGCGAAAGCTCGTCAGCTGAACAGGGAAATTGTGGCGGTGCGCCTCCAGCGAGTGAAGCGGCGGGAAATCACTTGAGAGATCAGGGACGCAAAGCTGGTAGACGTGCTCAGGTTGGGCAAGATCCTTGAGCCGGTGCGTACCGAGGTCGCTCAGGCTTACTTGTGGCTGCAACTCAGCTTGAGCGAGGTGAGCGGTAACGCCAGATAGCAATATCTGACCACCGCTCCCGACAGCTAATAGCCTCGCAGTGCGATTAACAGTGGGACCGAAATAATCGCCGTCCCGTTCGCTGGCCTCACCCGCGTGCAGCGCTAGGCGGACGCGTAAGCCGCCCACCTGGGAAAAGTCCTCCTTTAAGAGTGCGCGCTGAGCGTGCAGAGCCGCCGCGACAGCGTCAGAAACGCGCCGAAATGTTGCGCAAAATGCGTCGCCGACCGTCTTAAAGACATAGCCGTCGTGGGATTCAATCGCGTTGCGCACGAGCGCATCGTGGCGCTTGACCGCGTCGGCCATCGCATCCCGGTGAGATTCCCACCGTTCGGTACTGCCCTCAATGTCCGTGAATAAAAAGGTCACCGTGCCCGTAGGCAAAGCAACGGGGCTCTTGTTTTTGGGCTTAGCCCCACTCCCGGCTGGCATTACGTGTAAGTTCCGCTGCGCGCTGGCGGGAACCTAGGAGTCAGTGAACCGGCGTGAAGCTCACGGTCGCCCAATCGGACACTGTATTTGATGTTCCGGGTCTTCGAATCTCAGTTTGTAGCGGTCCCGTGCGGAAATCGAATCCTTTTCCGTAGGCCAAAGCCTTCGGCGGAAACGGGTTCGCTGGTCGCGAGCTGGAACCGTACAGATTCAGGTTTTCCTCGCCGAGAAACCATTCCAAACCCTCAATCGTATGAAACGGCGAAAAACTGCTACTCACTTCGCCTATCGAGGGATTGCCAGGTCCACTCGTGGCCCGCCGATGGTCGCAGTTTTTGTCTATCATGTCATGGTAATCTTGCGGGTTAATCCGAACCGAATAGAATGTGAATTCGCCGGCGCCATTCTCAAGCAGCCTTTCGTGAAGAGCTAACTTGGCTGGCGACCCAGAGAGATCGGTAAAGTGGCAAAGGGGAACGAGAGACGTAGGATCCTGCGGAAGCCCGACGATGAGCTCCGACTTATCGTCCCAGTCGATCTTGACACGAGACTCGCCAGCAGCCAGGCCTTCCTTTCTCGGATCGCTCGTATCGATACCGGCCGGAACTAAGACCCGAACTACGCCGCTACACCGTTCAACGCTCACTGGCGTGTGGGACCACTTCGCGTGCCAATCAAAGACCCTGGTCACGGTCCCCGGCGTATGCCACGGCGTAAAAGTGTATGCCTCATCGCGGTGGACTGAAACCTCAATGTCGTAGTGATGGATCTTCGGGTGTCCACAGTTCTCTGATATGGTGGACGAGGCATTGGCGCCCGTACCAGGCGTGGCGCCCGCAGAGCCGGCGATGACAACGACAACTCCTTTGGTCACGGCGTCAACAGTGTAAGGATACACACCGGGAAGCGGAAACGGCACGCTGTGTGAATGCGTTGACGCCAACCAGAAGGCGTCGAACGCTCCGCGAGACGACACGACGTTGTGCGGCCGGTGACCTTTATTTGTCCAAAGCACGCTGCCACCGGCGAGGATGGTCACGGACGTAGGGATGATCGCTGAGTCGGTTATTGTGACGGTTCCCAAATCGGATGGCTGAGCTCCGGCGATTGCGCTGTCCGCGCGAATATACAGAATCGCAGCGCTTAAGAACAGGACCGCAACAATCAAGAGAGTCCTACTGCCCATCGCAAACACGTTCAACTCTCTATCGGCTGGGCCCTCGTACCTGGTGCGTCTCCCAGTTCTGCCATTATCGCGTCGCGTTTACTTGCACGGACTGCCAGGAGTCGCACTAAACAGACGCTAGGGCAGCAAGGGAAGTTAATTTACTGCGGGCAGGTACTGGACAGCGTAACGTGCCACATTGCGATCGGTCGATATTAGAGTCATTCCCTCATACCGTGCTTGCGCGATCATCATACGATCAAACGGATCACTATGGTGTTTTGGTAAGACGGTGAGCGTTAAAGCGTGTTCATGGGTTATGGGAAGCTGTCGAAAACCAAGCTGAGCGATAAGCATTGGAATGAAGGTTGCTGGGCTGGCCGGTAACTTCAGTTTCCCTAGTGCGTGTTTAATAACGATCTCCCACACAGCTGCAGCAGAGATGAACACCTCGTTCCTCGGATCCTCGATAGCATCTCTGGCTGTCGCCGAAATCCGATCTGGGGCGGAAGCGGCCCAAAGAAAGACATGCGTGTCCAGCAAAACACGTCTGCCACTCCCCGACTCCCGTTTCTGCGGTTTCGGATCATCGCTTTTCGAGCGGCGGGAGATCATCGCTTTACACGCCTGCGCGATGCATTGCCTTCGAAGAGGTCCGTTATCTCCTTATCAACGTCGTCGAAGTCATCGGTCATCTCGATAAGGCCGCGGTCTATGCCCAAAACCCGACGCGACGATCCGAAGTATGGCATAAGGCGCGCCGCAGGAGTGTTACCAACGGCAATGATGATTTCAGGCTCCTTGCCTTCACGTAGTTCCCGCACAAAGCGGGAAAGGTGGGTCTTCGCCTCGTGCATTGTTATGGTTTTCATGCGCTTAGTTTAGCAAGTTAGGCTCGGTTAGTCAAGATGAAGACTAAACGGAGCTGTCTCGCGGTCAGGCCTGCCTCGAAAGCAGGCGCGCTCTTACATTGGATGTCGAAGCAGTTAGCTAAAGACTTGTATCAAGAAAACCCTACTTGGTCAGGGAAAGAAGGCCGTCTTCGCATAAGAAACGTTGCAGCGTGCTGCGCCGGATTGGAAGCACGGCTGTTTTCGCTTCGTGTACGGGGGATTGCCGGAATGTCGCCACTTAAGCAGAGCCTTTTTGCGCTCTTTGTTCCCGTAATTGTCATGCTCGCGGGTTGCGCTACGACGAGTAGCTCGGCTTCTGAGAGCTCACACGTCCGCATTTACTACATCGCGGCTGATGAGGTCGCATGGGATTATGCGCCGACAGGCCTCGACCAGATCAGTGGCAAGCCATTCGACGAATTTGAACGCGTGTACACCCAGAGCGGCGCGCATCGCATTGGTAAGGTATACCATAAGGCCGTCTATCGCGAGTATACTGATGCTTCATTTAGGACGCTGAAAAAGCGGCCGGCGAGTGAGGCATATCTTGGCATCCTCGGCCCGATACTTCACGCGGAAGTTGGAGACACTATTAAGGTTGTTTTCAAGAACAATGCGACGCGCCCATATAGCGTCCACCCGCACGGGGTCTTTTATGACAAAGCCTCCGAAGGCATGGCCTATAACGACGGTAGCCCCGCAAGCGGCAAAGAGGGCGGTGCCGTACCTCCGGGTCACATCTACACGTATGTGTGGAAAGTTCCCGAACGCGCCGGCCCAGGACCGGGTGATCCAAGCTCAATCGTCTGGCTCTATCATTCACACGTTGACGAGCAAAAGGATGTTGATGCCGGACTTGTAGGTGCATTCATCGTGAGTGCGCGCGGGATGGCTAATCCAGATGGCACGCCCAAAGACGTCGACCGCGAATTTGTCACCCTCTTTAACATTTTTGACGAGAACCAGAGCTGGTACTTGGATCGCAACATCGCCGCATACACGAGCGACCCAACTGGCACCGCAAAGGCGGTGATAAAGTCCGAATCGATTCCGGTGGGCGCCGAAGGCGTTTTCTCGCTCAATGGCACGGGCTTCGCAGATTCCAACCTCAGGTTTACAATGAACGGCTACTCATTCGGCAACATGCCGAAGATGGTAATGAAAAAAGGCGACCGGGTGCGGTGGTACGTGGTCGCCATCGGCTTCGGGTTTAACTTCCACACGCCGCACTGGCACGGAAACACGGTGTTGGTGAATAAACAGCGCACCGATGTCGTCGCTCTCTCGCCCGCACAGATGGTGACCGCCGACATGGTTCCCGATGATCCCGGCACGTGGTTTTTCCACTGTCACGTCAGTGACCACATGCGGGGCGGCATGACCGCGCTGTATCAAGTGAATCCATGACTCATAGTTGGACACGGTCAAGTTTCTTCTAGCACGGGGAGAACGCAATGTCGAAGCTACATACATTGGTCTTATGGTAATGACTGTCGCGCTCATTGGTGCGACTGCTCTCCTGCCGCTGGCAAAGTTGACCATCGCGTGGCGCCATTCCATGGTGCCTGGTATTGGTGACAAAAGGCAGCTAGAGTTACAAAAGGGCGCGCGAAATATGCAGCGTGAAAACGGCGCAAAGCTTCCATGACGGCGAAAGGTTCGACCATGAGCGGACATAGCGGGCGAAGGATAAAGTATGCGGCGGTACTGTGCGTGCTGCTGCTTGGATCCATGAGCCTCGACGTTCGGGCTAAATCGTCGCATGCAGCGCCGGTTCCTACACTCGTACTGCGAGCCGCTGCCGTGTATACGGCCAACGTGCGAGGCATCATCGGCATGCAGCGCCATTTCTCTACCGTGCTGCACGCCGGACCGGTCCATCATACCGAGGAGAGCGACAGCGGCCTCTTGATGAAAGATGGGTCATTTGTAAAGATCGAGTACGTCAAAATCGCCGATGATGGGAAAGCATTTAGCGCGCAGCAGATCGCGCAGCGCGACGCGCAAACGAATCAGGACTGGACCGTGGGGAAGATTTTCTTCAAAGAGCCCTATGATCGACGCTTCATTGGCGAATATGTATTCACTCCACCGCAACACTGCACGGCCTGCCCCACAGGAACCGTTGCGGTGACGTTCGGGAGCAGCATTCGAGACACACAACATGGCAGCGGAACCATGTGGATTGAGCAGGCGACCGGTCGCGTCGATAGACTGACATACATCCCGAATATGCTTCCGTCACATGCCACTTTCGGTACCGTGACGGAGACGAGCGGAACGGCGATGCCCAAGGTATGGTACGTGACTCGAATTGACGGCGCGTATCAAGGCAGGGCCTTTATACTGAAAGGGACCGGCACATTTACGGGCGTGTTCGACCACTTCCGGCGCTTTTCGACAGTGACGCAAGGCGAAGCTGCGCTTCGTGCCGGTACTATTTGACCGTATTGAGAAGCGCTTGGCGAACCCTTGCTCCAGCAATCGTACTAGACTCAATCTTTATCATCTTCCTGGTTGCACTTCGGCCTCTCGGGCGCCAGCGGCGCGTCGTGATCGCGAGCCATATCGTGCGGCATACGCTTGAGTAATCGTGGCTCCGAAGAGATAGACTTGGGCAGAATAATACAACCAAATGAGGATGACGACCATCGCTGTTGCCCTGCCGTGTGCAGTTTCCAATCCGCTGCGCGCCATAAAGAATCCGATGAGAAATTGACCTGCGATGAACAGGAAAGCAGTGATCGCTGCTCCTGCCCAAACGTCAGTCCATTGAACCTCCGTGTCGGGCAGTACCTTGAAGGTTACACCAAAAAGCAGCGTCGTCGCGGCCAGCGATATGAGCAGATTGATCGTATACTGTGACCAACCGGCTGGAACAAATCCGCCGGCTGTATTTTTCGTCTCCGCGATGAACGTCGTCACCGCGAGCAAGATCAAGATGAGAAGCACCGAACCGGCCACGAGGAGCATTGACAGAGAGCGTCTTCGAAGCATGAAGATGATACCGCCGCCGCCTCGCGGCTTGACTCCCCAGATCTCGTTGAGCGTTTGCTTAAGTTGTTCGAATACGCCCGCGGCTCCGACTAGCAAAAGAACGATGCTGACGATGGAGAGTAAAGCGGTCGACGGCCCTCTTGTGAAACCCGCGGCGAGGCCCCGGATGGCACCTGTTGCATGCGCACCGATGAGTTGCTTGAGCGGCCCTAAAATATCTGTCTCCGCCTTGGTTCTTCCGACGAAGATCCCTCCGATCTCTGTGAGGATGAATAGCAATGGCGCGAGCGACAATGCTAGGTAAAAGGCGAGCCCGGCTGCTTGAAAGGATAGGCGATTTGTCTGCCACTGCCCAATCGAGTCTCGTAAAAGTTGCTCGAATGCTCGAATTGATTGGCGCACAGATCATTTGCCCTTCTACTGGACGATCACGTTATTTAATTCGGTTCTGTAAACGTTCGAGTCCCTTCTTCTTCCGTGCGTTGCCCTTGCACTCCACAATCAAGACTTCGAACGGGCAGGGCGTCTTTTCGGCTTCGCCGGCAAAACAAAGGCAGACCATTGCCAGGAAATGCATTTCTGGGCGTCAATTCGGACGAACTGCTCCCGCTGCTGCACGACCATCTGACTGAAGAACGTCTTCAGGCCCTCATGGCCGAAGGCGCAACCTGGTCCGAAGAACAGGGTTTCGAGGAAGCGTTTGCATCGTGCTAGCACTGGCTGTTTTAAACTTCTTCTGCTCACCTGAGGTCCCAACCGTAGTAGACCTCTACTCTGCAGATCTTGTCGCCGTCGAATGTATGGATTTCCGTATTGCAAAAGCGGCTTCCGTTCTTTTTCTTGCTCTCGTAGGTCACGGTAACCTCATCGCCCGCCTCTATAAGCCGCTTAAAAGTGAACGTTTCGATCAGCTTCGAGTTCGGCCAGCAGCGCTCGAAGTATTTCGCCCGGTCGATTCCTACATCGTCGGGGCTATAGAACGTGAAGTCGCCGGACAAGTGCGGCTCTATGAGGCTGCGATCGCCGGTTTCGTAGGCTCTGTAGCATTCGCGGACAATTTTCAAATGATCGGGGCTGCTAGACGCCAAGCGGGTAAGCCTCCTCGCCATGGAGTTCAAAATCCAAACCGCGTTCCTGAACTTCGCGATCCACCGTCGCTGGCGTGATCTTATTGATCAACCACAACATGCAGTATGTGAAGACAAACGCCCAGGCGCTACAGATGAGCGCGGACACGACCTGCTTGCCAAAAAATGCAACTCCGCCCAAGAGTAGTCCATCAGCGCCGTTGGGATTCCACGCCTTTGATGCAAAAATGCCGAGCAGGGTGATGCCGAGGAAACCGCCTACGCCGTGCACACCCCAGACGTCGAGCGCGTCATCCCAGCCTAGTTTATTTTTCAACGCCACGGCATAATAGCATATTACACCCGAACAAACTCCAAAGATGACCGCGGTCGTCGGCGAAACATAGCCGGCGGCAGGCGTAATCGTGGCCAGCCCTGCGACGGCGCCGGTGAGCAGACCGACAAACTTTGGTTGTCTGCCGCGCGCCCACTCGACGAGCAACCACGTGATCGCAGCGAACGAAGCTGCGATGTCCGTGTTCAAAAACGCGGCAGCGGTCACCGAGTCTACCCGCAGTTCGGATCCAGCATTGAAGCCGTACCAGCCAAACCACAAAAGTCCGGTTCCGAGCGCGATCAGCGGCACGTTATGCGGTCTGTTATCCAGCACGTGACGCCGTCCAACATACAGAACCGACGCAAGCGCAGCAAATCCGGCGGAAGCGTGCACCACGATGCCGCCTGCGAAGTCGAGAGCGCCCCATTTCGCGAGCAGGCCATCCGGACTCCAGAGCATGTGCACAAATGGGAAGTAGACCAGTATGAGCCAACCGGTGAGGAAAAGAAAGTACGCCTTAAAGGTGACGCGATTTGCAAAAGCTCCGGTGATTAAGGCCGGTGTGATAATCGCAAACATCATCTGGTAAGCGATATGCACAATGAGCGGGATGCCGGCGTCGTTGCCGGTGAACATCGTGTTCAGGGTAACTCCCTTGAGAAACGCGTAATGCATCGGGTTGCCGATGATGCCGTGCCAGTCCGGTCCAAAACTTTCAGAATAGCCGAACGCATACCACAGGACGGTTGTCCACCCGAGCGACACGAAACTTTGAATCATAATTGCCAGCACGTTTTTGCGCTGCACCAACCCGCCATAGAAAAACGCGAGGCCCGGTGTCATGAGCATGACCAGGCTCGCGCAAATGAGCATGAATGCGGTATTGCCGATATTGAACGGGATGGGCTGGCCGCTCATAGACTTTCCTCCCGACAACAAATAAGAACGTGCGGCAATGTGAATTGCCCCCGAGGCCGTTAGCCGTTGGGCTGGGCTTTCCCGCTCGATACTAGTAGGTGGGAGGTCCTGTTAGTGCTTCATTCATCGTGCAAGACGAACCCTGGAAGTCTGCCGCTGGGATTGCATATTTTCATGTGTACCGCATGCGGTACGTAAAACAAAATAATGTCATAGTGCGGCTCCGGTGCTCCGTCATGCCCATGGGGCGCAAACCAAATGTCTACGTGATCGACGGCATACCCACGAATGGGCGTTCTGATGTCTTGCCAATTACGACCTCGTGTGAAGTCTTTCTGGGAAATCATGAACTCTTCAAATACAAGCCGACCGTTGTACGCACCGTACGTCAGCCCGAACGGTAGCTTTGCGGGGTTCCAATAAACGTCTCCCAGCCCGGCGACGCAGCGCGCCGTTGCTGTCGCATCGTTTGGCAGGAACGTGGGCCGTGAAGCGGCGATGGCAACCGCTGCGATAAGTGCTATCATGCAAAGTTAGTTACTCTGCTCTGGCCTCCGGGTCATGCCATCAAGTTAACCACGTCGTCGTTTCTTAGCTTTGATTATCTGACGATGACGAACGTGCGAATACGCGTGGTTTGAGGAAGCGTAAACACGCGAATGCAAGGCCGTTTGCAATCGTGAAACCTAATACTATGACGAACCAGTGGGGTCGGCTTTGCGCATACAACAATTCAATCAGTATGAGCAAGACAAACAATGACCAGACTAGGGTTCTGAAAAGCGGGCTCATGCGGTCACCTCCTTCCGTGAAGGCGGAGCAAATGGAAGGAGCGGTCTCAAACGACCGCTCCAAATGGATGCACCGTTCGCGAGTTAGACTGTCGCGAAACCTGGCATCTTGGCGAAGGTAGAATTGACAACGTCGTACGTCTTGATCTGCGGCGTTCCCTCGAGATGGTTTGCCAGAACCTTCAGCACTTCCGGATAGATGGTGGTGTTGTAGGATTCGGCGTGCTCTTTCTTCTCCCAGAAACTAATCGTGCGGACTTCGGTTCCGCTTGGACCCACGAAGGTGATTTCATCCTTGAAGCCTTCTTGCTTACGAAGCATGGGGATGACTTGCTTGTCGATTGTTTCTTTGAAATCGTTGAGCTGATTGGGCTTCAGATTGAGCGTTAGGATGCGAGCATACATATAGCAAACTCCTTAGAGTTAGCTCCGGTCAACAGTCGAAAGCGTAAGTGTTCAAAAGAAACTGCCCCACTTGAGATGCGCCCGGGAGGCGCCAGTTAGGGCAGCCGTTTCAATGCCTAGAGTCGCTGTACAAGTAGTATATCACACTTTGGGACTCAGTGCCGCGCTATCTTTGTCTGTCTTAGTCGGGGGAGTTGGTGAAGGATACCCATGGCGGCGGTGCGCCTTGCGAGTTTTCTCTTCAACGCTCTTGTAATCTTCAAGCGCCCTTTTGGCGTCGGTTTCTATCCTGAGGCTTACTTTCGAAGCAGCGGTGCTTCTTGAAAGATCATTCATCGCGGCTGTCAGTTCCTCGAAGGCAGCGTAGGCGTGCTCTAACCTGCTCTTGGACACCATTTTATTCCGCATATCGTCCTGATGCGTTGCGCTTGCCTTGGAAACAGCCACTCCTAGTTTTGCGATATCAGATTCCACCGCCAAGGCGTGCTCGAGCACATTGTTGCTCACGCACCACTGGCAAACTTGCCACGATGCGACATAGATCATCCGATCCGAAGGTTGCTCGCAAAGATCGCACATCATAAGAATTCACCGCCAATAATCCGATGGCATAGGCACTGCCGATTCGGCGGTAGCTGCTGTAAACGGCCCAGATCATACCTAAGGCTTGAACCTACAACAAAGTCGAAGAAGGATAGACTCTCTTCAGACCTCGTATTAACCATAGACCTCGGCGCGAGTTGAATCGGTACGCAAACGTACTAGTCCTATCACATCTTTGGCCCGTAGGGTGCCATGGTGACGAAGATCACTGATTTTAGCGGAAATGCCATTTTGAGTTGCTTGAAAGGCAAGGAAAGGGCGCTGGCCTTACAAGATGGCGAAGTCGTCGATTTTAGTGTGCGTCAGAGTGTCTACCAACCCGAAGAGCACATCAATGAGGCATACTTTCCGCTCGGCGCAATCCTTTCGGTCGTCGCGCGAATGAAGGATGGCGCGATGATTGAAATCGGCACAATCGGCCGGGAGGGCACGAGTGCTTTGCCTCTTGTGATGGGTAGCGATTCAAGCGCTAACGAAAGCTTTTGTCAGGTGCCGGGAAAAGCTTGGAAGATGCCGGCGGCGACGTTTCGCAGCCTCCTCGCTAACAGCAAGTTATTCCGCGAGTTCGTGAATCGGTATTTGCAAGCGTACGTTAACATGGTCGGCCAGTTAGCAGCTTGCAACAGACTGCATAGCGTGTACGAGCGATGTGCGCGCTGGCTCTTGATGACTGGAGACCGGGTTGGCGGCAATGAATTCCCATTGACTCACGAGTTTCTCGCCATAATGCTTGGCTCGCGCCGATCGGGAGTGACGGTCGCGGCCGCAATGCTGCAAAAGGCCGGATTCATTCATTACGAACACGGCAAGATAACGATTCTAGACAGGAAGGGCCTCGAAGCCACGACCTGCGAGTGCTACAAAATCACCACCGAACAGTTTGGTGACCTCCTGAGCCTCCGGCCAGCCGCCAAAGATAACTAAAGGGAAAATGCAGAGGCCGCAAGCTTGCGCTCACGGCTCTCCTCGAGGTTCGTTTCCAAGGCTCCCAGTTACGGAATGTTTCCGCAAGAAACGTACTTGGTTAGCTCGCTTGGTGATTCGTGAACGTTGATAGCGTAATGACCGCCCAGTAGTTTCGAAATCGGGACGTCAACTATTGTATTTGAAGTTCCGAGAACGACATTCTTGAGTGGATATTTCGGAGCTGGATTCAGCTTGCTGCACGATCCTGCATGAATGTGCGCCGGCTGATTTCCCGTAGTATTTTCATGGAGAACGTGTATTACGACACGGGTCCTGCCATTCAGATCGGTGAGTGTCGCGGAGCCGTTTTCTCCAGAATGATTTTGGCTGAGCATTCTGACCGTGACATCTCGATGCGGAGATGCTAGCCCTGCATAAGCCACAACCGACAAGCAACTAAGGACAAACACAATTCCGACAATAATTCGCACTAGGTTCCCTTTCTATTGATGTTTAGCGTTACGGGCCCACCGCGATGACGCGCCCCGAGAGCGCTCGACGTCTAACGTCAGCGATCCTTGCGGGCCTTGTTACCATAACGTAACATCACCAAGATGGGTTCCCTCCTCCTCAAAGATGGATCCCGAATCGGCGGGGCAGTTCACGTCGTCCCAAACTTGTCACGTGAAGCGCTCGACCATCGAGGTCTTGGGTCACCCACTTCCGCCTTAGTGCGAGTTGCAAGAAGCCGGCTCCGAGCGCTCCGCCAATATGCGAGCGACGTTCGCTCCAATCCAAACAGGCGAAGGCGAAGCGGCGACGCAACGCACGCGCCTGCTGGATGTCGAGGCCGATCGTCTCGAGTGCTGTGGTGCCTTTAAGCGTCAGGTCGTACGAGCCGTCGTTGCCAGCCGACAGCCACCCCAGCGTTACGACGCGATCGTGTAGCGACACGCCGAGCGCGCCCGCCATGTGATCGTAACATGTGCGCGCGGCGCGCAGCCGGCTCGGAGCGCTCGGTACGAACTTCTTACGAGAACCTCGAGCGAGCAAACTGAGGCGCTCCAAAGCAGCGGCGACATCAAGTCCATTCAGGCTGTAGTATCGATGTTTACCTTGCGCCACAACTTTGACCAAGCGCTCGGTTTTCAGACGGCTCAAATGCACGCTCGCCGTCGACGGAGTGACGTCGGCAATTACCGCAAGTTCGGTGCTCGTGCGTGCACGATTGTCCATCAACCAGTAGAGCATCCGCGCACGCGCCGGTACGCCAATTGCCGCGGCTATTTTCGAGGCGGCTTCGTCGACATCTTGTTCAACATCCATTGTTTGATTGTAAACGAAGTATTGTTGCGCGTCAACCTCTATATTTGTAGTAGACAACCGACCGCGGTATCGCTTGCAAGGAGCGCACACCCGTGACCATCACCTGCATCATCCGCTATCAGATCGATCCGTTCCAGCGCGACGAGTTCAAGAAATACGCTGAAAACTGGAGCGGGATTATTCCTCGATGCGGCGGCCATCTGATCGGCTATTTTCTTCCCCACGAGGGAACAAACGACATCGCGTGGGGGTTAATTGCCTTTGACAGTCTCGCGTCCTACGAGCGTTACCGGGAGCGGTTGAAGTCCGATCCGGAGGCGCGCAACAATTTCACGATGGCCCAGACCAAGCGGCTCATCCTGCGTGAAGAGCGGACCTTCGCAGAAGTCGTCGACAAAACGTTCGGGCTGCCGTGAAGAAAATTGGAATTGTGGGAGGCGTTACCTGGCTTTCGACGGTTGAATACTACTCAGGAATTTGTCGTCGAAGCGAGCGACGATACGCCAACCGGAGCATTCCAGGTCCGCCGTCGATGCCCGAGTTCAGTATTGAATCGCTCGACATGCACAAGGCGATATCATATCTTGGCGTGGACGGCAACGAAGAATCCTGGTCCCAATTTGACGGGTACCATCACGCAGCCCTCAAGCGTCTTGAAGCAAGCGGCGCCGATTTTGCGGTGATAGCGAGCAACACTCCCCACCACCGTTTCGAAGCGATTGTGAGCGGCGTTGGCATCCCCGTTATCGACATTTTTGAAGTGACCGCAAAGCGGTGCGCTCGAATCGGAGTTAGCAAAGTTCTGATCTTGGGCACCTCTGTAAGATGAACTCCTTGAGGTTGCGCAACGAGTTTGCGAAAGTGGGCATCGAAGCTGACGGTCCCAAAGACGAAAGGATGAGATTCTTGACGACCCGACTCATTGCTGCGTTGCAAGCCGCCGAAGTGGAAGAGGCCACAGAACGGCTGGGGGACGTCGCAAGAACGTCATTCCAGACGCAATTTTCAGGACCGCCCGTGGTTTGCTTAGCGTGTACAGAGCTACCACTCGCATTTCAAGATAATAGCTTCGAGCCCACGTTCGAGGTTGACGGCGTCGTGTATATCAATACTTCGATTATCCACATTGAAGCAGCAATTCAGTTCGCCGTACAGCAAGCGATAGTTATTTCGAACAGGTAAGATCGATTCTGAAGTTTGCTGGCTTGCGATAATGTGGCATGCCCAGCAACACGTTCTGTTTTGCGGTATCGAATGTGACGAGTAAACGAACTGGCTTGTCAGTTCCACTCAGACCACCACCGGCGAAGAGCTGTGAGAACGTAAATGACCCACCGGGTGGAAAAACAACATTCCGAGAACCAAGGGCGAAACCGCCTACCGCATTAAATGAGGAAACGTTGTTTCCGCTCAGCGTGGCGAGAAACTCGTCCGATACATTTGAGGGCGCTTCTCCCGGGCTGTACAATCCACCGGGCCATATTTTGCGATTCGTGATATTCACCCAGGTCTGCCTTACACGCCATCCATTTTGGTTTTCTGGCGTCGCATCGGGTGGATTAGGCGTAATTCCAGTTATGCGCATTTTCCAAATACTATTCGCCATCCACTGGTTCATGCAACCCTGCGTCGCGTTAATCTGGGTGGATCCACCTTCAGCATTGGCGGCTGGGCCGGTCGCGATACAACCCAGGTTGTAGTGAAAATTATATTTTGAGGTGGTAAACTGCGGCTTCGATGTCAATTGGGCAAGCAGGCTGCCGTTGAATGTGATCTCAAGACCCTTGGGTTTATCGGATGGATCAACGTTCGGGCGATAGAATATTTGTTTGTATGTAAGCTGGCCGGCCGGTGCAATGGTATCGTAGCCCAGGTTTCCCATCGACATAGAACCAGCGGTCGATTCTTTAGCGGTAATTGCCCCGCTCCCAAGTTCTAAGCGTTGGTCTTGGAGCTGCGAATCGCCCGGAGAGATTTCTCCGGACGTTCCATTTCGCCAAACTTCGGTGACTTGCCAGCCATCCTGTTGATTGCCGCTCATGTATGGCTCAACTTTGGTAATTTCGACTCGCCAGACGCCGTTGAAGAGCCATTGGTTCATGCAACCTTCGCGGCTGATGGCGTCGCCTATGCTCGTCGAGCGCGTCAGTAGCACTCCCCAGATCACTAGAATCAGGATGAAGTTTGACGTTCGCTTCGCATTTCGCATTAGAGAATCTCCTGCCACGCTCGTATAGTTATTTTGGCATCTAAACCTTGCTGTTGTCGATGTCGCGCCGTATTGTTCGAGCCGTCGTTGTCTGACCCATTCGCGATTGACGGAAGCGATGGGGGTGTTGCTATAACGTCATTTCGGGGTAGAACAGAGGGTATGAAGGTCCTCACCGAGGTTCCAAGCCCGCAAGAAATCGAGCACTTTGCCTGGATGGAACCTTGGATCGCACGAAGCGGTCAGCCACATCCGGCTGGATACGCGTGGCTCGCCGACCACGATTTCGATCTGATCGTCAATCTCAGAATGCGCGACGAGTTTAGGGCAGCAAGGGAACATGCAGGTCAACTGGAGCTGGTGCACATTCCGATTAAGAACAATTTTGCTCCGAGTTTCGAGCAGGCCATGCGCTGGCTCGTCATCTGTAAAGCGAACCAGTCGCGCCGCCGGCTTCTGGTGCATTGCGGTGCTGGGGAGGGCAGAACATCAACGTTTTGCGCTTTAGTGCGCATCGCTCAAGGCATGACGCTGGAGGAGGCTATCAGCGAGCAGCGCACCTTCGGATTTCAACCGAACGGCGAACATAAGGAGCAAGCTGTTTTTCTCGCCGAGTTTTACTCGAATGTAAAGTCCGGCGTTGTCGTGATTCCGCGATTACCTTGATGCGTCAAGGCGCACAATGAGGTGACTCCACCTTTCTTTCATTAAGTTAGCTTTCAGCAGTTTCTCTTAAGATTGACCTAGCGGGCGCATATCGAGGCAATAAACATGCGACTTTTTTCTTATTTTTTCGCTGTCGGCATTCTTCTCTTGGGAGTGCAAGGTTGCAACGGTGGATCGTCGACGCCCAGAACCACTCCAACGCCCACACCTCCGCCGGCGCGAGTTGCGGGAAATTACACGGGTTCAAACGTAGACAGCGTGCAAGGTCGCGGTATCGTTTCCGCAAACATCGTGCAAGCGGGATCGAAGCTTGCCGGTGGTTGGAGTTTTTCTTATCCCGACAATCCTTCCATCGTCACAAGCTTCGCCGGTTCGGTCACAGCCTCTGCCGTCGCTCTATCAGTTCCAGCGGAGCTGGGTGTGCCTTGCTCTTACTCCGTGATGGGCACAGCCAGTGGTAAACAAATATCGGGCTCGTACTCATCCTCCAATTGCGGGGACTCGGGCACATTTATGATAAGTCGCCCCTGAAAGTTCACATTTATGAACGTCCCATGCCAAGATTAAAACTAGCAGCGAGCGCAAGAAGTGGTACAATAGGGAGGCAGACCTTTAGGGCGAGGCCTGCCTCAGCGGCGTATCGGAGGATTCTATGTTTATGAATATTGGGCTGCGCAGGGCCGGAGGCTTCTGGCTTGCGCTGGTCACCGTGTTGGGGTTAGGGTTGATGACGCTCGCGTTACCGGCAACCGCCCAGGGACGGCCTACCGTCCAACCTGTGTCCGGCACCCACGCTATCTCAGGGCTTGACACACATGCGACTTCAGGGCTTCCTAACCGGGACACAAATCCAACAAACTGGCCTCGTCCGGAACCCGTCCTTGGCGTACAACCATGCGGCGGCTATCCGTATGCTTATGGCTACAATTTGTTTTCAGCTCCAACACTCGGGAACCAATCCTGCGCAGCTCCCTGCCCAAATAGCGAGATGCAAGGAACGCTGGATAACTCGGATATGACGTCATGGTACGGCTACAACAGATCGGAAGTAGCATGGTGGTCAAATCCAAATTCCAATTTTTATCCTACCTTTGGTTCGTGCAACGGATTCCAAGGATGGTTGACGCCCTAGCGTCCGTTTTTCACCCGTCGTCTCCGCGCTGATTAACTGCCGAGCGGCGGTACTACATCAGGATACCATGCAGAGAAAGGCCGCCGTCGTCCGGCGGCCTTCGGCATCGGTCCGTTGTCAAACACGGCCAACTCTTCGCCCAGCCAAAAATCCGGCCCGGATTCTGCAGCGGATCTGCATGCGACTCCTCGCACACCCAATGAACACGCCTGACGCGCTACGGACCAACACATCTTGTGATCGACTCCGTAAGGATATGCCGGCGGTAAACCGGCGGCAGCAACTCCTTCGTTGGTCACAACGTCAACAAACTGATTCGTGACGACGGTAAAAGCTTGTAGTTGAGGCCGGCGGCTGGGCCGCAATGAGAAAAGTGGAATAGCCCGCCCCATGTGATGCGTTCGCGCGACGGCTGCAGCGACTTCGATCGTCGCGCAAAGATAGAGTGCCCCAAATTCTTCGGGCGGGGTCCAGCGACCGCCGAGCCGCTTGGCGTAGGTCGTGTCTGAACAGGCCGCCCACTCAGGCTTGCACACGCGATAGTAGGCGCCTTGCCGGCGCACATTTCGAAATGTTGTCAAGAGCCGCGATATGT
>Ga0185299_10002437_pt1 | contig 28570 bp, 19 predicted proteins | sample PaiPotPPA55metaG_FD_128002 | JGI IMG/M metagenome (GOLD analysis project Ga0185299, IMG submission 128002) | Iron sulfur acid spring bacterial and archeal communities from Banff, Canada, to study Microbial Dark Matter (Phase II) - Paint Pots PPA... ...
CCAGGAAGGCAAGACCGTGTCCTTTTGCCGCCCCGTCTAAGCTCACCAGGGCGCTGAGCCCGTAGAACATCCCCATCGCGCTCTTGCTCATCGAAGTCTTCAGAGGAATCATCGGCGCCACTCCCTGTTCGGCTGTGGATTACATGCTCCGCACCTCTGCCCGGCAAATGCACAGCCAATTTTTTTCCCAGGTCAACCAGGTCGGCAGTGGAGCCCGCGTGCGGAGACTCAACTCATGTGGCGACAGCCGCCCTTGGACTTCGCTCAGGGCAGGCCCCCGGCTGTCCGCTCTACCATAAGCAACGGAGCTGATCTCAGGCTGCCCGATCAGGCGGAAGCGCTGGCCGAAGCGGCCAGTTCGCGCAGCTTTCGCAACTCGGCCAGGAACGAATCCGCTTGCAGCGCGTCTTGCTTGTGGAAGAGTGCCAGCAGTGCGTCTTCAGCATCACCGGATGCCGTGGCCGTTCGCAAATCCTGCGAAGTCTCTTTTTCCAGGCCTTCGGGCTCCACCTGCAACTCGGGCAGCACGTCGCGATTTTCGATGAGCACGCTCAGGAACTTTTCCAGCAGCGCCCGGTGCTCGGCAGTGGTCTGGGTGAACTCCACTCCCATCCCTTTGTCGGGATGCATAATCCGAACCACTCCTTCTGCCCTAAGTTCGACTTCGGCGGCGCGCATCGAGAGCGTGACGCGCGTGGAAACCGGGAATGGCGAGCTGATCTCGAGGTAGCAGCCGCCCAAACTCAATTCCACCAGCTCGCATCGCACCGGCGGGTCGTCCTTTTCAAGTTCCGGAGAATTCCGCCCCAGCCATTCCCGCAACTCCCGCACCACAGCCGGGGAGGGATCCGGAAAACGCAGCCCCACCTGGGTACCGCTGCCTTCCCAGGCAAACTCCGCATCCACCTCCAGAGCAGCGGTCGAACCCGGCAGCCTGAACGTCAACTCCCACAGCCCCTGAGGCTTACTGCGCTTGGGCAAGCTGACCGCCAGGCCGCCTTCGCCTAGATCCAGGGTGTTGACCTTGAACTTGACCCCCGATTCGCGGCTCGACATTTGCACTGGAATTTGCACTGGCACCCGGGTGTTGCGCCGCCGTTCCTTCTTCATTAGCGCTCGCGCCGCCCGGAAACTTGACTTGGCCCGCTCCGCCGTAACCGGCTTGTACAGGATGAAATTTGCCCCCAGCTCGAAGGCTGAACGCAGCCCTATGGCGGGGTCCAAAATTGCCACCGCCACCGCCCGCTGGTTACATGGAGATGTCCGTACCACGCTGAGCACCTCAGCCGCGCCGGGGCCGGCGCAATCCACAATGATCGCCTCAAACCGCCATCGCGTCAGATGCCGCAGCGCAATCTCCGAACTCGCACAGTGTTCGACACTGATGTCAAGATCGCCGAGCGTCCGGCGCAGTATCCGCACAATCTTTTCGTCGGAACACAGCAGCAGTGACTTCAGATTCATGGTGTGCCCAAAATCGTGCCTCTCAAGATCCTTCCCCAACCGTGGGACCGAAGCATAGTCCCATCCCAATGTAAGCTCGCCTCAAATGCCCATCAATAAAACACTTGCGCCAAAGGTTACGGGTGTAACACCCAGCTGACCGGCCACAGCGATCAGGGTATGCCCTTCAGGCATACCTTTAAGTAGAGCATTATCAATCGCGCCTTTAGGCACTTCTATCCTTGGGCCGTGGGGTGAAGACCAAAACAGAACCTTCCTATATCGGGAGCCCCACCGCAGCAATAAGAACAATGAATACAATTAGTTAGAATTGATTAACTCAAGTGTCGCAGCGCGGATTATGGTTGACTTCCAGCAGATATTGCCCTAACATACTGAGTCTCCGATATAGGTTTTTGGATCTGTGAAATCTGGAGCAATTTGGTTGTCCGATGCTCGGTCGTATTTTCCATGAATCCCGAAAGTATCCGGAGAATCATATAGATAGAGCAGCCTAATTTGAGTTTATTCCCCCTTTGTAGGAAAGGTACGTTTCATGGCCAAGCGACGCGGAAATCCGAACTGGGGCAAGCCCGAGCCAATCGGGCCCATCGTCCCTACTATCACCGAGTTTGAGCAGGTAGTGCGCGAATACAAGCTCTCGCCCGACCAGTATCTGCGGTCCACACGTCTGCGCGAGTGGGCGCGGCGTAACAAGAATTCGAAGTATATCCCCGAGCCTCTACTCGAAGCCTGGGGATTCGAAATCGAATCCACGCTGTAACCGCAGTGTTACCAGAACTTTTCAAGGGTCGCTATCCAGCGACCCTTTTTGTTTCTACAGAATTGTCCTCCCTCACGAAGTGAGGATCTTGGTTTCGCCGTCACCAGCCGACTCTGATCTTGGTGGCGTAGGGTAGAGCAGGCCTTCCAGCCTGCGTTAAGATGCTTCTTGGAATCTCCGGGCCGCCCCGCAAGGACGCCGGCTATCCGACGCGCATGCTCAACCTTCTCCAAATCCCGCTCCCCGAACTCTTCGCCCTACTGGCAGCCATAGCCTTCGCCGCTGGCCTGAATGTCTACGCCACGGTAGCAGCCCTGGGTCTCCTGGCCCGCTTCGGACACGTCCCGCTTCCGCCAGCTCTGCAACTGCTGGAAACCTGGCCCATCATCGCCGCCAGCACAACGCTCTTCGCCATTGAATTCTTCGCCGACAAAATCCCCGCCTTCGACCTGATCTGGAGTGCCCTCCACACCTTCGTCCGCGTCCCGGTAGCCGCCCTGCTAGCCTATGGAGCCACCCGCCAACTAACCCCAGCCCAGCAATTGCTCGCCGCCGCTCTCGGAGCAGCCATCGCCTTCGCCGCCCACGGAGGCAAAACCGCCCTCCGCGCCGCCGTAACCCCATCCCCCGAGCCGTTCTCCAACATCACGCTAAGCCTGGCCGAGGACGCCCTGGCCATCTCCCTAACCTGGCTAGCCACCCGCCACCCCTACGCAGCAGCAACGATCACGCTCGGCTTGATAGCAATCATAGTTCTCCTGGCGCGCTTGGTAATCCGAGCCTTGCGAGCGCTCTTCCAGGGTGCCGAGAGAGAGTTGGCAGGACCTCCGGCATAAGAATTCTTTTTACAAAACATTTATAAAACATCCTTGAATCTCCGAATGCAACGCGTCTAGAATCCTCCCCTCCCAGGAGGCGAACGTGAACTCCCTTCTAGACCGCGCAATCTCTGTGTCGCAGTCCATCGGCCGCAAACTTTTTGCTCTGTCGGCAATTGCATCCTTTCTCACCTGTTCTGCTCTCGGCCAGCAAACGCTGGGCGCACTGAACGGCACGGTCACCGACACCACGGGCGCCATCGTCCAGGGCGCGAGTATCAAAGCCCACAACGTGGGCACGAATCTCGAAGTCACTGCCACCAGCGCGTCCGACGGCTCCTTCAGCATCGCCGACTTGCCGATCGGCACCTATGCGCTCACGTTTGCGAAAAACGGCTTCCAGGCTGCCGTCTATCCCCAGATCATTGTCCAGGGCAGTCGCACCGCGACGGTCAATGCCAAGCTCAAGCCGGGAGCCGTGTCGTCGATGGTGACGGTTGAAGCAACGCCACTGCTCAACGAGACCGACACCGCCAACGGCTACACCATGGGCGCGCAACAGATCGAGTCCGTCCCGCTCGGTACCGGAAGCTTTACCCAGCTCGCCATCCAGGCGCCTGGCGTCAGCGCGGACTTCCTCTCGGGTTCGGGCTCGAACGAAGGCCTGGGCAATCAAGGCATCGTGGCCAACGGACAGCGCGATACCAGCAATCTGTTCACCTTCAATGGAGTGAACGCAAACAATTTATTTAACGGAAATTCCACCAGCAACATTTCCGACAGCCGGTTCACCCTGAATACCGGAGAAATTTTCGGAGTCGGCGGCCAGGTTCAAACCAACAGTTCCGTGTTCGACGCGATCGGCCAGGCCCTGCCTACACCGCCTATCGAAACCATTGAAGAAGTTCACGTCACCACCTCCATGTACGACGCGTCCATGGGACAGGCCAGCGGCGCCCACATCGAAACCACAACCAAGTCAGGTACCAACCGCCTGCACGGTCAGGTCTACGAGTACTACCAGAGCAACTCTTTCGACGCGCAACCTACCTTTCTAACGCCCAATCCGTTCTTCAAAGGCGCTCCTCCACTCCATCGCAATGTGTTCGGCGGAACGTTGGGGGGACCCGTCAAGAAGGACAAGATGTTTTTCTTCGCTTCCTACCAGGGACAGCGCATCAGTGACGCTCTCAGTGGCGCATTCAACGGCGTTCCCACGCTTCCCGGCTTGACGGATACAAACCGCACCGACGCGGCATCCATTGCCAACCTGGTGAACGCCGCCGACGGCTGTCCCGGCTGCATTGCCGCGACCCAGGTGGATCCCGTGGCGCTGGCCATTTTCCAGGCCAAGACGCCCAGCGGACAATTCATCATTCCCTCCGAGAATGCGACCCAGGGAGAGAGCGGATCGCAGCCCTTCAATGCCTTTGTGAAAGGCCCTTCCAGCCAATTCAACGCGAACCAGGTCAACGCTAATATCGATTACAACTTTGGACCGAAAAACCGTCTGGCCTCCAAATACTATTTCCAAAGCGACCCCACCAACATTCCTTTCGCGGTCAGCCAGGTGCCCGGGTTCCCCCAGACCCTGCATGCGGGGAGCCAACTGTTTTCCCTGGATAACACCACCATTCTCTCTCCCAATGCGACGTGGGTGAACCGCTACGGCTTTATTCGCGAGGTGGCCAACGCTACCACCGCCCAGTCTTTGAAACCCAGTGATGTGGGTCTCAATCTTCTGGGCAGCACCTTCTTCCCCGGCATCACCATTGCCAACGCTGATGTCGGGGCGGCCTTGGCGGGCGGCGGAACCATTCAGCCCTTCTCCGGCAACCCGATGATGATTGGCCCGTCCACCAATTTTGCCAACGCTGGAGTCTTTCAGAATCAGCACGAAGGCTCATCCACCTTCCACTGGGTTCATGGCCGGCATTCGCTCTCTTTCGGCGGCCTCTTCGATTACGTGCAACTCAATGTTGAGAATCGTGAGAACCAGGTGGCGCTCCTCACCTTCAATAGCCTCGACGATTTCATCACGGGCACGCTGAACCAGGATCACAGTGGCGGCCAGTTCCTCAATGGCGAAACCAATCGTCATTTCCGCTCGCGATCGGCCGGCCTCTTTGCCCAAGACAACATCAAGGTTCGATCGAATCTCACGCTGAATCTGGGTGTGCGCTGGGATTGGGACGGCCCGCTTTACGAAAAAGACGGCCTGCTTACCAACTTCTACTCCTCTGATTACAAGTACACCGGCACTTGCAATTCCCCCTCAGCGCCCGCTAATTGCGATACCTTCGGAACGCTCGCGAACGGTGAGCCAGGAATTGGCCTGGTGGTCGCCGGAAATAACAAGGCGTTTGGCTTCAAAGGCGTCAGCGACTCCACCCTCACCGGCCGGCAATGGATGTTTGCTCCGCGCATTGGCGTTGCTTGGTCCCCCTCGCGTTTCAAAAATGTTGTGGTCCGTGCCGGCTTCGGAATCTACGCCGACCGGGGCGAATACTTCACCGAACTTTCCGCCAGCGCCGGCCTGGGCATCAGCGGCCCCTTCAGCGTTACCACGCAGGAGCCCTTCACGGTTCCCGTGAACGCTTCCTGCGTGGGTGCGGGCTGCCTTACCCTCGGCCCCTTCGGAACCGCTCCTTTAATGCCCCCTCCTGGCAACCTCACCCAAGTGGCGAGCCTTATTTTCAACCAGTCTGGATTGAGCGGCTGCGCCGAGCCGGTTACTCCCACCTGCACGCCGGATCCGACTGTCACCCCGGCATCCGACTTCTTGTTCGGGGGTTACGATCCCAGGAACAAACTGCCCTATTCGGAAAACTGGAGCCTCGACTTCCAGTGGCAACCGAAGAACAACGTTGTACTCACGCTCGCCTACATCGGAAATCGCGGCGTGCATCAGCCTGTACCCATTCCCTTCAACCAGCCCGGCGTCGCCACGCCGGCCAACCCGGTCAATGGGCAGACTTACAGCTACGGCTTCCAAGCCGCCGACTCTACGTCGCCTGGCTGCGGCTTCTTTGATCCCAATCCTCCGTGCCCGCTCCTGACCGAGCAAGTGCAAACGACGATCGGAGCGTTTTCGGGCTCCGATGGAAACACCGCTCTACGCACGCCCTTCATCGGTTTCAATCCCAACGCCGATTTCTGGAGGGCCGAGGGCATCTCCACTTACAACGCGTTGCAACTCCAGGCGACCAAGAAAATGTCTCACGGCCTGATGGTGAATGCCTCCTACACCTACTCGCACTCTCTCGATGAAGGAAGCGGGCTGGGCGCGGGCCTGTTCTTCAACGGCAACGATCCCCTTAAGCCCAGAACGGCTTACTCCTCCTCCGACTTCGATCGCACGCACGTGTTCACCATTAGTTATGTGTATCAGCTCCCGACTCGAACCTACGCTTCGCATTTCGCCGACAAGGTCGCAAACGGCTGGGGTATTCAGGGTGTCACCGTGGCTCAGAGTGGACAGCCCTTCAGCATCATCGATTTCTCCGGGACCGCGGCCAGCATCTTCTTCAGTGCCGACGACTTCATTACCAATCCAATCCTCCCCTTGGCTCCGGGGATTTCTCCCCAACAAGCTACGCAAGGAGGAAAGGACAATTCCTTCAGGTCCGGGGCGCTCGCCGGAGTCAGAGTTCCCTACATCAACCCCAATGACTTTTCCATCCCGTTCCTTCAACCCGGCGAAAGTGGAGTTCCGCCTTGCGGTCTCACCACCGCGGGAACGACAGTTTGCGACACCTTCGAAACCGGCTATGGGTCCAACGGCCGCAATCTCTTCCGTGCGCCATTCCAAACCCGCTTCGATTTCTCGGTCTTCAAGAACATCAAGTTTGGAGACCGCTTCGCGCTGAAATTTCAGGCCGATGCGTTCAACATTTTCAACCATCCGAATTTCGACGCCCCGAACGGTAATTTCGAGTTGAATGCCTGTTTCAATCCGTTCCCGTGCTTCCCTGACACCACTCAGATCCTGTCGGCCTCCTCGCCCAACCCGAAAAACTTCGGCGTAATCCGGCAAACCGTAGGCAGCAACCGCTTCCTGCAGCTAGCCATGCACCTGACGTTCTAGCGCAGCCTAAATTAACCCTTGTCTTTCCTCACCGGGCGCCAGCCCGGTGAGGAACCTCCTGTTGGCTTGCGCGTGTGGAGCGGAACACTGCTGTCCGCTGCTTTTGACTTTCCTGTTGTTCTTGAATTGAGGGAAGGTCCACGGAAGCCCGCAGCACCGTGGAAGAGCGGCGCTTCAGCGCCGCGTAAGTCGAAAAGAATGGAACCGGGCTTCAGCCCGGGGCAGGCGAATGATGATCCAAGTGCATCTCGTTTGGCGGCACGAGCAGGCGGAAACTCCACCCGCTCGTGCCCCAAAAAATCCAGCGTGTCCTTAGACAGCTGCGAGGTCGTGCTGGTGCAGGGTCGAGGTGATCACGTCAAAGGTATGAACCTGCGGCGTTCCCTCGATAAATCTTGCCAGCGTCTTCAACACTTGCGGATACGTATTGGTGTTGTAGTTGTCGGCGTCTTTCTTGTTTTCCCAGATACTGACCGCGGTCACATCGGTTCCGCCCTGGCCGCAGAAAGTGATCTCGTCCTTGAAGCCATTCTGCTTACGCAGCAAAGGCAGGACATCTTTGTCAAAAGTACGCGTGTAATCGGACAGCATATTCGGTTTCAGCTGGAAAGAGACATTACGTGCAAACATAGGCAACCTCCTAGGTTGGGGGTAACTAAGGAAAGAGTGCTTCAGGATGGGCTGACTTAGATCAGAGAACCTGAAATGAGGAGAAGGTGTTGACCACCTCATCTACGACCCTAGTCTTATAAACCGGCGATGTCAACCGGCCCTTAGGGCCGACGGGTTTCGTTCGTGTGGGGACGGGTTTCGGGTGGGGACTGGTTTCGCACGACGCAGACCACGCACCCCTTCACAAATCCTTGTCATTCCGAACCGGGCGCAAGCCCGGTGAGGAACCTGCGTCCCCACCGGCGCTCACGCCGAGGTAGCCAACAAATCTCATCAGCTAGCCTGGCGCAGCTTGCGATCCCGCTCTGCCGCAGTTTCGCCAACGCCCTCCGGGCCAAGCGTCGCATTCCATTCTTCCACTTGGCGCAACGCTTCTTCTTTCTTCAATCCGTAGCGTTCTTGAATTTTGCCGACCAATACGTCTTTCTGTCCAGCGATGAAATCCAGATCATCGTCGGTCAGCTTGCCCCACTTCATCTTGAGTTTGCCTTTCAGCTGTTTCCACTGACCCTTGACTTGTTCCCAATTCATACTGTCCTCCTTGGCATTTTCGATGCCCGATTGTTTAGTGATCAATTGCCTCGATCACCCAAGCGTAGGACACGATCGAAAGACCGGGAATACAGCAATCACTCGATGGCAACAAGGTCAATAGAAAATGCTCGTGTGGAGGGACACTCCTGTCCGCTGCCTTTGACGTTGCTCTTGCTTTTGAATCTGAGGGACTCCTCACGGACGGCCGCAGCATCGTGGAAGAGCAGCGCTTCAGCGCCGCGTAAAACCTTTGGGTGGCGCAGCGCTTCCAGCGCTGCGAAAAAAGTCCGCTGCGAAAAAAGTTGTGTGGAGCGGACAGACGGAGCAGATGGTTGTCAGCTAGTCCGCGAACTGGGGAAATTTCGGCAGCTTGGCCACGTCCTCCGGCTCGTGCTGGATGATCGTCACGGCTTTCAGGTTAGCAGCAATCTTCTTGAAGCGGTCGAGCGAAGCCACAGATTTTGCGCGGTCCTCATTGAATGACGGAATGCCCTCCCTTTCATAATTCTCGCGGAAGTGGGTCACGTCGCCCGAGAGCAATACGTAGCCGGTCTTCGCCAGTTTCACGAGCAGACCGTGATGTCCCGGCGTATGGCCAGGCAGGTCGAGCATGATCACGCTGCCGTCGCCAAAAACATCCTTGTCGCCGGTGATCTCCTCTAGCACACCCCCGCCACTCAGCCAATGTTCCAGCGGCTTGGCGCGTTCGCTCCCGGGTTTACGCATCGCCCCTACGTCCCCTTGGCCCATCAGCAGTTTCGCTTGCGGAAAGCTCGCAGCCTGCCCCGTGTGGTCCCAGTGGGAGTGGCTTATGCCGATGATCGAGATTGAACTGGGAGAAACCTTGATCTCCGACAACTGATCCTTGAGGGTGCGGGATAGACTTGCCACCATGGTGTCGGACCCTTGCAGCGACGCTCCCAGGCTGCTCTCGGGGAGCCCCGTATCCCACAGCATGTAAGCGTCGTCATGCTTGATGAGGTAACAGCTGTCGGTGAGGCGCTTCGATCGTCCCACATAGAGGTAGGTGTCAGAAAAGGCGTCGAGGTCGTTGATTTGAATCGCGCCGCAATCAAGCCGCCACATCCGCACCGTTGGCGCAGGAGCGCTCCCTGCGGTCGTCGCGTAAGACGCGATGAACAGAACAACAGCAACATTGATGACTAGCTGGCGCATAGGGATCGACTACAGTCTACCGCAAAGCTCCCACAGACCGGAGGTCCCGGGCGATCTATTTCTCGTCCATGTTGCAGAAGGTGGAATTCCACAACCCTGCTCAACTCTTTGTCATTCCTCACCGGGCGCCAAGCCTTGTGAGAGCCTGCCCTGTTTTGCCGAAGCCCCGAGCGAAGCCGAGGGGGAAGCCGAAGGAACCCGCTGTTGACGTTGCTCGTGTGGAGCGGACACTCCTGTCCGCTGCCTTTGACTTTGCTCTTGATCCTGAATTGAGGGACTCTCAACCGCCGCCAGTAGCACCGTGGAAGAGCGGCGCTTCAGCGCCGCGCAAAGCCTTTGGGTGGCGCAGCGCTTCCAGCGCTGCGAAAAGAGTCCTCCTAGATGGACCCGGGCTTCAGCCCCAGAATGTCTGCGGCGGATCGCGCCGCTTCGGAAACGCGTCAGCCGCAAAGGACACTGTTGGAGCGATTTCCCCAAAGCCAACTTCCGAATCACCGACAAACCGGGACTTGGTTCGGGCAGGGCGGCTTGAGGCCGTATGCGCGGCATAGTTTATGCCAGTCTCTTCACGTCAGATTTCAGATTGAGATTCCGAATTAGCCGGTGCAGGTACTTGGGGTGAATCCCCAGGAGGCGGGCGGCCTCGACAGGGCTGCCGTTGGTTTCGTCCAGCGCCGCGAGAACTAGTTGTTTCTTCGTCTGGTTCAGAGTGTTGTGATACCGCGCAGCGCCCAGTCCAGACGATTGTTCTTCCAGCAGCGCGTTGGGAAGGTCTTCCGGAAGAATTTCATCGGCCAGTCCCAGCACGATCGCGTGTTCGATGGCGTTCTCTAATTCGCGAACGTTGCCCGGCCAACTGTATTGGATCAGCAGGGAACGCGCTTCGGCGGCGATGCCTTTGAAGGCGCGCTTGCACTTCGCCGCGTACTTGTTGGCGAAGTAAAGGGCAAGCAGAGGGATGTCCTCGCGATGCTCCCGCAGCGGAGGCAACGCTACGGAAACGACATTCAGCCGGTAATACAGGTCCTGGCGGAACTCGGCGCTTTTGATGGCCTGCTCGAGGTTTTTGTTGGTCGCGGCTAGAACGCGGGCGTTGAATGGGAGCAGGCGGATTCCTCCGACGCGTTCGAATTCGCGCTGTTGCAGCACTCGCAGGAGCTTGGCTTGCAGTAGAGGAGCCATCTCGCCGATCTCGTCGAGAAAGAGCGTGCCGTCTTCGGCGGCCTCGAGCTTGCCTTTTCTGGCGCCGACTGCGCCGGTGAATGCTCCTTTTTCATGGCCGAAGAGTTCGCTCTCTAGCAAGGCTTCCGGGATGGCGGCGCAGTTGATGGCTACGAAGGGCTGGCCGGAGCGCAGGCTCCTGGCGTGAATGGCGCGGGCGACTAGTTCTTTGCCGGTTCCACTCTCGCCTCGAATCAGCACCGTGGAATCGCCTTTCGCCACGCGCGCGATGAACTCGCTCACTCTGCGCATCGGCCGGCTTTCGCCGATGAGTGTGTCTTCAGCTTCGACCTCGGCACGCAGCCGCTGGTTCTCGGCGCGCAGAGAATCCAGCTTCAACAGGTTCTCCAGCGTGACTGCAGCGATGCGGGAAATCGAACTGACGAAGTAGGCGTGATCTTCTCCGAACGCGGGTGAGGAGGCGGGCGCGCTCAGATAAATCACCCCCAGGGTTCTCTCGACCGCAACCAGGGGTACGCACAACGCATGTTCGGCCGACGTGGTCGCGGCGGGCGCGGCTGCTACTACGGCGCAGCGTTCCCAGGTTGCTTGCCGCACTAACTCTTCTCGAATGACGATCTGCTGCGTTGCCAAGCCTTTTCTGTTCCAGGTGCATGACGGGGTAGGTTCGTCATTCGGGTTCGGCTGCAGGACGATTGCAGCCTGCGCGGCGGGAATCACTTCGCAAATCAACTCGAGCAACTCGCGCTCCAGGGCTTGCACGTCGCGGGTGGAATTGATGACATTCGCGATTTTGAAAAATGCAGCCAGATCGCGCGCCATCCGGCCTATCCAGGAATCGTCGGTGGGCAGGCCGGAGGGATCGAGAGACATCGTTTTCAATTCGGCGGTCGCTGTCTGGCTGCCGGGGCGCGATGTTAGGAGGGCGGCATCGTCCTCGGGACTGGTGAGGAACACAAACTCGCTGCTTCCGATACGAATGCGGTCTCCATGCTGCAGGGTCTTACGGCTTACCTGAGTTTGATTGACGAAAGTCCCATGCCGGCTGTCGAGGTCGGCGATTTCAAAAACACCCTCGGAGACCTCGCTCAGCGAGCAATGCCTTCGTGAAACCGCAGAGTCGCTCACCTCGACCTGGTTGGAGGGATCCCTTCCCAGAATCAGCGGCTGATTCTTCACCACCCTGACCGCTTCCTTGCGGAAGCCGGAAATCGCCAGCAGTCTGGGGTTGATCAAGTCACATCTCCCGCCTGTCAGTGTAGCCGAAAGCGCCGGAGATGCATCGCGGAATCGATTCCGCGTTCGGCGGAACCGAAAGGCTCCCCGCGGGTAGCTCTTTAACTACCGCTGGGCCGCCTGCTGAGTATGCCGGCGAGAGCGGACCGGCCTTATGTTGCTGCAAAACCAGCAGAATCGGAGCGCAGTGGCGTCGGCTCGCGTTTGGCACGGCGTGTGCAATAGGTGAATGCGTCACAACGAGCTTCAAGTCATAATTGCAAACGAGCTTGAGTGGCAAATTCAGTTTGGGTTCCACTGCAAGGAGCCCCAAGGAGGATGTCATGAAACGCAACCTTATCGGGATCCTGTCGCTGGTGGTGATGTCGGTGATGATGAACGCCACGGCACAAGCTCAGTCAGTAACGAAAGCCGATGTGCCGTTCGCCTTCAAGGTGGGGCCGGCACAGCTTCCGGCCGGCACCTACGAAATCCAGGCCACGAGCGATAACACAGTGAAGATCAAGAACTGTGACAGCAAGGCGGGCGCGCTGGCGCTGGCGCGGTACGAGGATCCCAGCGACAAGGGCTCCAAGCTGGTCTTCCACCGTTTGGCTGGCCAATATTTCCTTGCCGAGATCTGGGGAGCCCCGGGCACCACTAGGAAGGTAATTCCTCGCTCCAAACAGGAGATGCACCTGGAGAAGGAACTGCGGGCCGCCGGCCAACCCAGCGCCAGCGAAGAGATCTTGATCGCTCTCAACTAGCTCTTAACTAGAAGGACGACGAACCCAAACGAAGAGCCGGAGCTGGCCGCTCCGGCTTTTTCATTTTCTGCCAGCGCGTGTGGAGCGGACACTCTTGTCCGCTGCCTTTGACTTGGCCTGTGATCCAATCCCGAGAAACCACGAACGTGGGGTGCCCCATTTCTCGCGTCCTTTGCGAGAAGTGGGATTCCACAAATCTCAATCCCATTGGACAGGTGGCCCACTCAAGCCGTCCTTTGGCTTGAGTGGGGCAGTTCCACCGCCGGACGTATCTTGGATATTGCTTTGAAAGGGCGCGGCGTCCAGCCGCGCCGTCATGGGAGCCCCCTTCCGCTCTGTCATCCTGAGCGAAGGAACTGCTTCGCGGAGCGAAGCAGTTCCGAAGTCGAAGGACCCCTACACCGCCAGTGCCTCCTGTGCTGCCTCAGGGAATTCTCCCCCCGCACTCAGCACCGTGGGAACGCGTTGGCGCGTATCAGGCGGTACGCCGGCTTGCGTCGACAGATCGGGAAGGGCACGAGCACTCGTGCGGTAGGGCAGCCGAAACGGGACGCGGCTTTCAGCCGCTGAGGTTTGCTCTTTCGGTACGACGGCGGAGAATAGCAGAAGTGACGAAATGACTCTCCCCACTGTTCTGAAAACGCGTTAGTCCCCCAATCTAGTTTTGTTCTTGTTACAGACTTAGTCCGGCGTGAATTTCCGATCTTGCGTTTTGCGGTGCCTTCGTCTCCTTCACAGTGAAAGCAGTGAGGTTAAATCGACCCGATGCTGCATCGGCAGTTCAAACTCGTACGAGTCGGGTTCATTGATGACGTAGTATCCAAACCCCTCATAGGGCATCCCGGCGTTGGCATAAAGGCAGTAGAGGTGCGGACATCTGTAGTACTCGTCACCACCAAGATCATAGTGCCGGATGTTGCGCCAAGGAATCTTTCCGGTCTGGAAGATCTTCGCGACGTGAAACGTATCTGGGAATACCTGCTGACTCTGAGCATAATCGAGCGATGCCCACTGCCTTGTATCATCCGAGACGAGCGCGTACTCGATACCGAGAATCCCCTCGATGCCATTGTGGTAGAAGTCGAATGATTCAAGTTTGAACCAGTCGCTGATCCCCGGACCTTCGTCAGTCGATGGATAACTGGTTTCCCCAAGTCGATGCACAATAAACTCGCCCACGGCGAACTTCCAAGGTCTGCTCTGACCAGGTGGTCTCTTCATTCGCTCTACGCTGCTTTTCAGCATAGCTTTTCGAAGATCATCCCGCACCCGGTGGTCCCGTTTCAGTTCCGCCTCTATTCGGCTGCTCGCGCGTCTTTGCGTGGAATTGGTCTTTCCAATTCTCTGCTTCGCATCCCACTCGGCGCGCCCAGTTTCCAACCGCGCAGGACTAAGCCTGCGAATCGAGCAACATCGCTGTCGATCAACTTTGCACAATTCTGGCAGAGCCAAATTCCATTCGTTGCACTGGCCCTTTCCTTGTCGCTTAGGTTCGGGTCGAAGCGCGGCCCGCCTGGAGAAGCCGCTGTGATGTGCGCCGCCACGCCAACATCAATCACCCTTGATGGATCGGACTGAGGCCCGGTGGTGTGCGCTCGACACTCGGGGTTGGAGCAGAGCAGTCCAACTCGGTGAGTCAGTGACCTTCGGACCGACTGCGAAAAATCATCCCTCACAGGAACCCCGAATCAGTTGGATCGTGTCGATACTCCAGAGACTTTTGAACACAGCACCTGAAACCGACCAATTGAAAATTCTTGACGCGTGGGAACATCCCCACTCAAGCCAAAACCGGGTTTGAGTGGGCCACCCGTCGTCCCGTCTGTTCCCGGTTTCGTCCCGGGGACGATCAGATTTCCGTAACTTCGGACTTGTACACAATCTTTGGAAAATCCAAAAAATCCCTTTTCCATTTTTCAACATACTTGCGATGAAAAGACAGATCCCCAGGACGATATGCTTTCAAAATTGCCATAAAGGCGAACATAGCCATACTTAGGCCGAAATGAAAAATGGGCTGGAACTGGTCCATCCAGCGAATCGGCTCAATGGTTAGTTTCGTGCCTAGTTTTATATGGCGGTCGTAACTCGATGAATGCATCACCTCGGATGCAATCGCATAAAAGAGCGTGTAATAAGCCTCCCTTTTAACTGCCCTAGCGACTGCGGCGAAAGATAGGGGCCCCAGGGGTAGATACCAAGGAACCTCACGACCCTTCTTTTTCCTCCATTGCTCGAAGTGCTGATTAATCTCTGCAAGCCTGGGCTGAGCCAAGACTCGATCAATTTCCTCGATCAGCTCGGCTGATGATTTTCGCGCCGCATCAGTCAATGGAACTCCAGCCTCGTTCATCATCCGTTGGAACGGCTCGGATACGGAGAGTCCGGGTTGCGTTCTCGCTGCCCACGAGCGCTTTCGTCGCAGATTGTGGACGTAAAAATAGTCGATTTTCTTTTCTGAGTCACCTTGCAGAATCCAATCTATATAGACGGCCGCCTCGAAGAGCGCCCGCATTTGTAAGTGAGCAGCATAAGTAGCACCGTTCGAGAGGAGAATGTCTATGCCATCAAGCATGGCCACGACTTGGCGCAACAAAACGCCGATTAGAATTACGTCTTTCAACTTCCTTTCGCTCGATGTAAAGCACCGGGGAATAAGGTTGCTACCATAGCTGGTAATGTCGTGAACTAGGTCAGTCCATCGATGCAGGTGGGTCTTAACATCCGCCACTGCCTTCTCCCGGTTAAGGAGCGGTTCGTACTCGCTCTCCGGAACTCGAATCAACATGTCCTGTTCAGATAAGGCCATAGCCACACCATAACTTATAAACAGGAATTTCGAAAGAAGTGCCGCGCGCTCGCGGAACTTAGCCGGGCCACACGTTTCGCCAAACGCTGTTGCGAGACCGTAACCGTATTGTGCAAGTTCACCGCGCACGGGGCTTTCATTCCGTCTTCCTCACTCAGCACGACTTCCGATGGCACGCCGCGAATCGTGGGATGCAGGGATAGACCGGAACGGTTACAGAAAGCCAAAGCCCCGAGCATCGCTCGGGGCTTCGAGATACAAGACGACGTCCGCCAAACACTTATAATAGTAAATTAGCCGTGGCGATTGTCAACGAATATTAGTGTCGAGTAACCCGAGGAGGGCAAGGGAGTTGAACCCTAGCGGCTGCAAAGCCACTCGACATTTGTCAGGTTCACCGCGCCGGGCGGGTGGCCCATTCAAGCCGTCCTTTGGCTTGAGTGGGACAGTTCAGAGCCGGCAGCTAAATTCGGTGACAAAACGGAACGCCCCCACTAACTAGTTTGAATCGCAACCCAGAGAGAACCGCAGAGCGGCACACACCTCATTCATTCGTGCGGAACTAATCTGGGCCACACGTTTCCCCAGGCGCTGCTGCGATACGGTAACTGCATTGTGCAAGTTCACCGCGCACCGGGCTTTCATCCCGTCCTCCTCATTCAGAACGACTTCTGATGGCACGCCGCGAATCGTGGAAGTGACCGGCGCAACCGTGACCGTGGATAAATACGCGATCGCGCTGTTGCGGGTGAGCACGAGAGCAGGTCGCTTCTTGTCAGGCGCGGCAAACTGGTAGAGCCGAACCTCACCTCGGAGTATCTGGCCTGGGGCTACCTGACTTCGCGCTATTCTTCCGGAGCCACGTGGCCTCCGATTCCCAACCCCGCGCTTCCGCGTCGGCCTGCGAATGCCGCGAGTAGCCCTGGCGGTCGCGCTCTTCACTGGCTCTCAGTTCCAACCGGCGGAGATGTTCCCGCAGGGCGTCGCGCACCAAAGCGGACCGGTTTCGCCGGGTGCGCTTAGCGGCCTGGTCGGCCGCATGTAACAGCTTCTTATCCAGCACAATTTGAACGACTTGCATATGTGGAACTCATTCCACAATATACTCCACATAAAAGGACATTTCAAAGCAGTTACATTCCGGGGTAGTGTCCTAATTTCAGCGGCCGGGTGCCCCATTTCTCGCGTTCTTTGCGAGAAGTGGGGCTTTCCCTTAATCAACTCGTAAACGACATTGGCCGAGTAGACGACACGAGGTTAGAATGATCCCATGAGTCCAGAAGTTTCCGATTTTCTGAAGCGGGCACTCGCGCTCACGGTTGACGAGCGCGCTGCGCTGGCCAATACTCTTCTCGATGGCCTCGAACAGACGGACGAATCTGTTCAAGCGGAGTGGGACGAAGAAGTCGCGCGCCGCATGCGCGACCTGCAGGCAGGCAAGGCCGTGACTCTCCCGTGGGAACAACTGCATCAAGAGTTGTTGGCGATGTTGAATGAAAGTGTTCGCTACCACCAGGGCGCAAGCGCAGAATGTTAAGAGCGCCGTGGCGCGCCGCAAGTCTATGTAATCAGCACTCACCGCCCCCAACTGCCAGCAGCGCGACGCTCACAAACCGCGTACCTTATAAAGTACGTCGCGCCCCTGTCAAGTCTACTTTAGTAGACATCCGACGTCCTCGAAAGTAGACATTTCTTCCACAGCCTATCCCCTTGAATCCATTGACTCGCCCAAAAGCCCGCACGAAGAATCAACCACTTACGCCAAGACTTTTCTGCAAAGTGAAATGTTCCGGTTGGAACATTCAGCACAATTCCATCTGGAATCTTCAAGCACAAAAACCGCAAAACCGCTCCTATGTTCCGGTTGGAACATTCAGCACAATGTTCCAGCTGGAACACTCAGCCAATCCTCCCCGCCGATGTCCAGCCCCGACGCGCTCCACTCAGGTACTGGGTACTCGGTACTCATTAACCAACTCGCCAACGCCTTTGCTACAATCGCCTCATGAGCACGCAAGCCTTTGCCGACGTTCCCACTGCCATCGAGGAGATCCGCGCCGGCCGCATGATCGTCGTTGTCGACGACGAGGACCGCGAGAACGAAGGCGACATCACCCTCGCCGCCGAGAAGGTCACGCCCGAAGCCATCAACTTCATGGCCAAGTATGGACGCGGCCTGGTCTGCCTCACCATGACTGAAGAGCGCCTCGACCACCTCCGCATCGGCCCCATGAGCGCGGAGAACACTTCGCAATACGGCACCGCATTCTGCGAAGCGATTGACGCGCGCGTGGGCGTGACCACTGGCATCTCCGCCTACGATCGCGCGCGCACGATTCAGGTGGCGATCGATCCCGCCACGCAGGCCTCAGATCTTGCCCGCCCCGGCCACGTCTTCCCGCTGCGCGCCCGCAAAGGCGGAGTGCTCGTGCGCGCCGGACAGACCGAAGCCTCCGTCGATCTCGCGCGGCTTGCCGGACTGATTCCCGCGGGCATCATCTGCGAGATCATGAAGGACGATGGCACCATGGCACGCGTGCCAGACCTCATCGAGTTCTGCCAGCAGCATGACATGAAGATGCTGACCGTCGCGGAGTTGATCCGCTATCGCATGGCGCATGAACGTTACGTGCATCGCGTGGGCGAAGCTCTCGTCGACACGCGCTTCGGCGAGTTCCGCCTCATCGCTTACGAAAGCGAGATCGACGGCGGAGAGTCGCACGTGGCCTTGCTTAAAGGAGAAATGCCTAAAGGAGAAATTTCTCGCGGCGACATCGGGAATAAAAATGAAGTCAGCGACGCGCCCGTGCTGGTGCGCATGCACGCGCACTGCCTGATGGGTGACGTCTTCGGCGCGACCGGCTGCGAGTGTCACGCCACGCTCGAAGGCTCGCTGCGCGCGATCGATCAGGAAGGACGCGGCGCGCTTATTTATTTGCACCAAACCTCGAAGGGATTCTCGATCGAGAAGGCGGGCGAACGCAGCGCGCTCAGCTTTCATCGCGGCCGCAAGTTGCCGTCACTGTTGGACAACGAGCGGCAGACGCAGCGCGAAATCGGAATCGGCGCGCAGATTCTTTCCGACCTGAACCTGCGGCGCATCCGCTTACTTACGAACAGGCCCAAACGTGTAGCCGCGCTGGAAGGATTCGGGATCGAGATTGTTGATCAGGTTCCGGTGGCGTTGAGTCGGGCTGTGGTGGAAAAAGGCTAAAACCTTTCGGAAGTATGTACTTTACGCAACTGCGGTAAAACGGAATTATCGTGAGCTTCGCCGAACTCCCCTTACTTTGGCCAACCCTCAGCGGGTTTTTTCTTCGCCAGAGATTGCCTGACGGCATCTTTCCAGTTGCCCGTGAGTTTCAGGGTGTCTGGTTTCGGGCCGGGAGTTTCCTTTCGCGTTTTCGTTTTTTTCTTCGGCACGCTGGTGATCTTAATTGACTGTCGGCTCCTTGTACATCAGCCGTTTCCCTTCGGCTGACTTAATACCTAGAATCGTGCGCTCGCCATCATTCAACTCACGATTGTTCCAGAGAAAATCAAACTGCCACAGGTAACGATGTAGGTACTCGCGGCTGACATTATGGAAGATACCCACTATCCCGCGCTTTACAAGAGCATGGCTGCTTTCAGCCGTATTGCAGTGGACTTCGCCGCGCGCGTATTCCTTTGTCCCGTGGCACACGGTTTCATGGCTGGCGTATTCCGGGTCAAGACCTTTGTAAGCGGAAAATTCATCCGTCATCAGCCGGGAACGAGTGTCAACTTCTTCTCTGATCGCAGCCTTGAGGGTTGCCGCCGTGACATCAGCTACGATGCGGCGGCGAATCTGCCCACCGCGCTCCACCGCGCAGAATACTGGCGTCTTGATAGTACCACGGCCACGTTTGCTGGTTCCGGGATGACGAGGACGGCGAGGGCCAATATAAACTTCGTCCAGCTCTACTGTTCCCAGAAGTTTTCGCGCACCGGGCTCCGGTGCCATCGCAAAGCGAATACGATTCATCAGGAACAGGGCGCTCTTATAGCTGATCTGGCAATGCCTTTTAATCTCAAGAGCAGAGACACCTTTCTTGGACGTACATGCACGCCAGAACGCATAGCACCAGTGGCGAAGCTCAATCCGGGATTCCTCATAGACCGTGCCGATTCGCACAGTGTATTGCTCTTTGCAATCACGGCAGCGCCACAGATAGCGAGAATTTCTTTCGCCAGTCTTGGCATCAGTCATCTTGTACACATTGACGCTGCCGCATTTCATGCACGCTGGAGTGCCGCCCCAACGTTGCTTTTCGAGGAATTCCACAGCGGCATCTTCGTTGCAGCACGCCAACGGGATTTCCTCGATAACATCGGACTTGGAAAGAATGTGTCGCTTATCCATGAGTATTTTTATACATTACACAAGGCCTTGTGTCAAGTATAAAATTGAATAATGCGCGGCGGCTGAGAATCGTGTTTTCTGACATTGCCCTGTTTATGCGACAGCCCAAAATGGTCTAAGTGGTTGATTCCTAGATGGGTAAGTGTACATGTACGCTAGTTCTGCGTATCAGATTTGACGATTCAATGGGCGAGACTGCAAGATGTGTGTGGTGGGGCGAACGGGAATCGAACCCGCACGGGGATGTAGCTCTTTTCGGGAGAATGTCCCCGTCTGATCCCGAATCAGATGCGTCTACCATTTCCGCCATCGCCCCATAATTGAGCCGTACAGGACTGAAGACTCTTTTGGCAAAAATTGCTCCCAGTCCTGTACGACCCTCAAACAACTCCTTTCTTACGAGTTCGCGCCAGTCAATGCTGACAGGCTTATAAACAAGTCCTTCAGGTGCTCTGCGAGTACCTTTGAATCAACTCGAACGGTGACGCAGTAATTTGACCCATCGAACGAAACAGACGGGATGAGCTGGGGTGGAGATGACCACAACGGCATAAGTCTTATTTGCTCGCCGTGGCGCTCGATTACTTGGGCGAGTTCCATCAAGTCCAGAATGAAGCCGAGTGCTTTTCTCTGGGCCTGTCCACCTCCAGACGCATCTTCCAATGCCGACAATAGGGACTTCTCGCCCATCGGTGAGAACTTTAACTTCGGCACGATTACCTGTCCGAACCATGCGTCCTGAAACACCTGAGCGAGTTCTGCTCCGGCGGTTTCTGGATTTTTGGCGTAGGCGTTGAAGTATGCGATGACTTGCTTGGAAGGGACATAGGTTCCAACGGCGAGCCTTTTAAGAAGGCCGATGCTGGAAAAGAAAGGATTCGTCATGGCCACAGTACTAGCGACCATTCTCACGTTTGAGGCGACTTCGTTTACTGTCGCGGCTCGTGTTCCCTCGTTGCTCACCGATGCCCACGCGCGCAAGATGAGTAACTGCTTCTCTGGGCTGACGCGATCCGTGGGAAGTGGCTGGATCGGTCTCAACCGATCAGCGGAACTAAAATATTGGGAGGACTGGGCCGCGAGGGGGCCCGATTGAGTGCTCATGATTGCTCCTCATAGGAATGTGGGATTCCATAACTCTTTTGGCAATCTCAGGATAGCACTCTAGAGAAGAAAGTCAACAAGAAGAACGTTAGGGTTGCGTAAAGTACATACTTCCGAAACCTTTTACCACAGAGGACACGGGGTAACACAGGGTAGCAACCGCTAGAACGGTTTGCGGACTACTACTTCGGCTTCGCGAATGAAAAATTGCGCGGAGCACTGTTCCGAGCCGCAGATGACGGGGATGAGGCCGTTGATTTGGCGGCGCGTGATCAGGCCCAACATGCCGCAGGAGGGGCAGGCGAGCACGGCCCAGTAGGGATCTTCCTTCTCGCCGACTTCGCCGGCGTTTTCCAGAACGAAGACGGTTCCGGGTTGCATCTGTTCGGGAATCCATTCGCTGAGAATGTCCAGTTCGCCGACCATGCACTCCTCCTGGTTACTGAAACCTGGGTACTGCGACTCCGGCTACGGAAACTGATTCCGACTTGCTGCCTACGAAACGTTTCTAGCACGCCTGCGCTCGGCGGGCGATGTTACGGAAGTACTGGCTTTTCTGGCAACGACCTCAGCCCGCACCTGCCGCACCGCATCGCTGAGGCAGATCCCGAGAATGGGCTGACTTGAATTCTTCAGGATGTCTACGATCTGGCGCGCGGATGTTTCCAAGTAAAGATGTTTGCCATCGCTTAGCAGGTGAACGTCGGAGTTGCGGCCGACGATTTCCGCGAGGCCTTTGCCGAATTCACGCTGGAGGAAACGGATGACCTTGCGGACGCCCTGCAGGGGGAAGCCCTTGCGCCGGAGCTGGCAGATCACGGTTATTTCGGTGAGGTTCTGCATGGAATAAAGGCGGCGGTGGCCTACACGTTCGGGCTTGATGACTCCGCGCTCGTCCCACCACTGGAGCTGGCGGGCGGTGACGCCGGTCATGGCTACTACATCACGGGATGAAAAGCGGGCTTGCATTATTCCCCGTTCATGTTTGAAACAGTGTACGAGTGTGATGTTTGAAACATTTTAGATATGAGTTGACGGATGTCAACAAGGGATTCGGGGGGAGGGTTAACTAGGAGAGTGCGGGGGCTGAAGCCCGAGTCAATCTGTAAGGCTTGCGGCGCTGAAGCGCCACTCTTCCACGGCTCTACCGACGATTCTAAAACGGATTCACGGACGCAGGGCCTACGCCACTAAAGTGCCATTGACCAAACAAACACCCTCGTATTAGCGTCCCGGTTGCGCCGCTTTTCCGAAAATCTACCTCCCCCGCACGGCAGAGGTAGCTGACCCACCTCTGCTCGGCGACGCGACGCGTTCGAGACCCCAGGTGTTCGAGACCCCGGTGCTATAGACCCAGGTGTTCCACAATTTCGGAGGAGGTCTACTCTCGTGAACCGCGCTCAACTGTTTTTCTCGGAGCAACTTCAATCAAAAGAGAGCGTTACGACAAGATTGCGTGTGCACACGCGGTGCAGCGTAACGTTTTTGTGTTTGACTTTCGATTTCAGGAAGGAGAAAAATGCCATGACGTTCCGCGCCGCTTGTATTTTCGCTGCACTGTTGTCGCTTGCTCCACTCACTTTTTCTCAATCGCAAACCACTGCTGAGTCTTCGTCCTCACCCGCGGCGCCAGGTTCCTCATCACATGTGACCACGACGGGCGGAACGGTGAATACGATTCCGTTATTTACCACGGCGACGAACATTCAGAACTCAATCCTGACTCAGAACGGAATCTCGGCGGTGAATGCTGTGAATGTGGCCGGCAAGCTGACGGTGGAGGGCAATCTGGGATTAGCAGCGGGCAGCAGCTTCCAGATCGGAGGCAGGCCGTTTGCTTTTGGCTCTTTTGCAAATCAGAATGCGTTTCTCGGCTTCGCAGGAAATACCACCAACTCCGGCGTCCAGAACACCGCCAGCGGCGTGGGAGCGCTTCAGGCCGACACTACCGGGTTCGCGAACACCGCGTATGGGGTGAACGCTCTCTCCTCCAACACGACGGGCGTCGATAACACGGCCCTTGGCCTTTTCTCCCTCTCCTCGAACACCTCGGGCGGCAGTAATACCGCCGTAGGCGAATCGACACTACTAAACAGCACCACGGCCGAAGCCAATACCGCCGTCGGCCTCTGGGTGCTCCTGAACGACACCACGGGCCAAAATAACGTCGGGGTGGGCTTCAAGACTCTTACTCTGAACACCACGGGCGGCTACAACACCGCCATCGGCTCCCAGGCGCTTCAGTCCAACCTTACGGGCGGCTACAATACCGCACTGGGTGGCTTTGCCAACGTGGGCTCCATAGACTCCACCAATCTGAGCAATGCCACCGCAATCGGGGCGTATGCACAGGTGAGTCAAAGCAACGCTCTTGTGCTGGGCAGCATTAACGGGGTGAACGGCGCAACCGCCAGCACCAACGTCGGCATCGGGACGGCGACGCCAGCGAACGTATTCACCATCGCGCAGGGCGCAGGTCATGCTATTAGCGATGGCTGGGACACATACAGCTCGCGGCGCTGGAAGACCAACATCCAAACGCTGCATGGCGCGTTGGCAAGAGTGGCACAGCTGCGAGGGGTCTCCTACGACCTGAAGGCGAATGGCAAACACGAAGTAGGTGTGATTGCCGAGGAAGTAGGTGCTGTCGTTCCTGAGGTGGTTACGTGGGAGAAGGACAGTAAGGATGCCCGGGGTGTGGATTACGGCCGGCTTACCGCGCTGCTGATCGAAGCCACTAAGGAGCAGCAGGGGCTGATTCGCAAACAGCAGGAACAGATCAAAGCGCAGCAAATGCAGATACAAGCTCAGCGGAGCAGAGGCGACTCCCAACAAGCGCAGATCGCCCGGCTTACGCGGCAAGTGAAGACCATCCAAGCCAGGTTCAAAGCCGATGGACGAAGTGGCTCCGAAGTTCGCGCGGTGAAAGCAGAAGGGACGTCGGTTCGGCAGTAATGGCGACGAGGGGGAGCCGGGGGCAGCCACACACAATAAATCTCTCGCATCATTCGAACTGGGTTTTTTGCTTGAGCAGTCGGGCCCCTAGAAGCAAATTACGATTCCCTGAAGGAGAAAACTCCATGAAGCTCCGCGCCGCTTGCGTGGTACTCGGATTCTTGTCTCTGGCTCAACCCACCTTCGCACAATCAACCGCTGAAACTGCGTCCGCAGTGCCTCGCCTGGTCCGCTTCGGCGGTACGGTTAAGGATCTCAACGGCAATCCCTTGACCGGCGTGGTCGGGATCACGTTTGCCCTTTACTCCGAGCAAACGGGCGGCGCTGCGCTCTGGCTGGAGACGCAGAACGTCACCGCTGATCGCAACGGCCGTTACGTGGCTCTGCTGGGATCAACCAAGCCGGACGGTCTGCCCGCTGATCTGTTTACTTCCGTGCAGGCGCGCTGGGTGGGAGTGCAAGTCTCGGGGCAGGCCGAGCAGCCGCGCGTGCTGCTGGTCAGCGCGCCGTATGCGTTGAAAGCCGGGGATGCGGAAACCATCGGAGGGCTACCCCCCTCAGCCTTTGTGCTTAGTGCGCCAGTGAGAGGCGGCGGCAGAATGAACAACGGAGCCCCGTCGTCGCCGTCGTCCTCACGCATGGCGCCCGCTTCCTCGCCGTCGTCCTCACGCATGGCGCCCGCTTCGCCATCGAATGTGACCACGACGGGCGGAACGGTGAATACAATCCCGTTATTCACTACTGCGACGAACATTCAGAACTCAATCCTGACCCAGACGGGAACCACGGCGGTGAGTGCAGCCGGGAATCTGACGGCGACCGGAATAGTTACAGGCAGCAGCTTTCAGATCGGAAGCAACCTGTTCGCCTTTGGCTCATACACGAAAGCCAACGCCTTCCTCGGCTTCGCCGGGAACTCGAAGACGACGGGCACCAACAATACGGCCAGCGGCGTTAACGCGCTGTTCTCCAACACCACCGGGTCGTACAACGTGGCAAACGGCTACCGATCCCTGTACTCCAACACCACAGGGTTCTACAACACGGGCAGCGGCACGAACGCGCTGTACTCCAACACCACTGGCGCCTCCAACATGGCCAGCGGCAACTCCGCGCTGTATTCCAACACCAGCGGGTCGTACAACACGGCCAGCGGCAACTCCGCGCTGTACTCGAACACCAGCGGGTCGTACAACGTGGCGGGCGGCTACCACTCGCTGTACTACAACACCGCATCGAACAACACGGCAAACGGTTACCAGGCCATGTATAAAAACACCACAGGGACGTCGAACACGGCTAGCGGCTACCAGGCCTTGTACTCCAACACCACTGGGTCGAACAACGCGGCCAGCGGTTACAACGCGCTCTTTTCAAACTCAAAGGGAAATTACCTTACGTGCATCGGTTACAACTGCGGCACTAGCGTCGACGGCCTCAGTAATTCCACAGCGATCGGCGCCAACGCCGAAGTCGCGGCCAGCAATGCCCTCGTTCTGGGAAGCATCAACGGCGTGAACGGAGCAACTGCCAGCACCAACGTCGGCATCGGCACTACAACTCCTCAGTACACTCTCGACGTAAACGGTACGGGAAACTTTAAGAACATTACTAATGGAACGATGCTAATAGCGGGCAACGGGACGAGAACCATAGTCAACGTCTCAGGAACGCCGAACGTCGCGGGTTGGAATGGAGTGGTTCTTAGTGTCTCTGGTGAAGGGGTTGGGGCGAGCGATGGGAGTTGCACGCCAACATTGGGTGCCCTTGCGGTATGCGCTTACGGGATTGGTCTGGGCTCCACAACAGGGCTAGGACCTGCTATCAACGCTGTAGCGGGAGACGGCGCGGGGGTTCAAGCTACCGGCTACGGACCCGCTGCTGTAGGGGTTATCGGTACCGTGAATCAGACTGGCGGAGGCGTTGGCGTTATCGGCAGTGCGTCAGCGCCAGGATTCGGGGTGCAGGGTTTCGGGGCGTCGGGAGGACTTGCGGGAGACTTCGAGGGTGACGTGAACGTGAATGGTACGCTCTCGAAAACCGCTGGCTCTTTCAAGATCGATCATCCACTCGACCCCGCCAACAAGTACCTGTCCCACTCATTTGTAGAAAGTCCAGACATGATGAACATCTACAACGGCAACGCCGTGTTGGACGGAAAGGGCGAGGTATGGGTGTCTCTTCCCGCGTGGTTCGAAGTGCTTAATCGTGAGTTCCGGTACCAGCTAACCTGCGTCGGCGGCTTTGCTCCCATATATATCTCTGAAGAGATCAACGGCAATCGCTTCAAAATCGCTGGCGGCAAGCCGGGACTCAAAGTCTCGTGGCAAGTGACTGGCATTCGCCAAGATGCTTATGCAAAGGCTCGCCCGATTGTGGTGGAGCAGAGGAAGCCACCAAGCGAACAAGGGTTTTACATCTTTCCCGAAGGGTTCGGCCAGCCGCAAAGCAAGGCTATTGCAGAGCGTTATCGAGCGAAGTTAGCAAGGTTGCAAGAAATGACGCGCAAAACCAGTGAAGGGGCACCTAAGAGTCGTTAGTAAGGGCAAGTATTCCTGTCGCCAGTAGTAGGTTCAATTCGCCAAAGGAGAACTCCATGACATTCCGCGCCGCTTACGTCTTGGCTTCACTGCTTTCACTCGTTGCACTCACCTTTTCCCAGACGCAAACCAATTCTGAATCCGCTCTGCCCCGCCTGGTCCGGTTTGGCGGCACGGTTAAGGACCTTAACGGCAACCCTCTGGCCGGGGTGGTCGGCATCACGTTTGCTCTTTATTCCGAACAAACCGGCGGCGCTGCGCTCTGGCTGGAAACGCAGAACGTCACTGCCGACAGCAACGGGCGCTATGTGGCTCTGCTGGGATCGACCAAACCCGACGGGTTGCCGACTGAGTTGTTCACTACCGGGCAGGCGCGCTGGGTGGGAGTGCAAGTCTCGGGCCAGGCGGAGCAGCCGCGAATGCTGCTGGTTAGCGCGCCGTATGCCTTGAAGGCCGGGGACGCCGAAACTGTCGGAGGGCTTCCGCCCTCGGCGTTTGTACTCAACACGCCGGTGAGCGGCAGCGGCGGGAGAATGAACAACGGAGTCCCATCGTCGCCATCGTCCTCACGCGCGGTGCCTCCTTCCTCATCGGATGTGACCACGACGGGCGGAACGGTAAATAAGATTCCGTTATTCACTACGTCGACCAACATTCAGAACTCAATCCTGACGCAGACCGGAACCACGGCGGTGAGTGCAGCCGGGAATCTGACTGCGACCGGAATAGTCACGGGCAGCAGTTTCCAGATCGGAAGCAATCTTTTCGCCTTTGGCTCCTACACGAATGCCAACGCCTTCCTCGGCTTCGCTGGGAACTCGAAGACGACGGGCACCTACAATACGGCCAGCGGCGAGAACGCGCTGCACTCCAACACCACCGGTGTCTCAAACACGGCCAGCGGCAACGCCGCGCTCTACTCGAACACCGGCGGGTACAACAACGCGGCCAGCGGCAACTCCGCGCTGTACTCCAACACCACCGGATCGTACAACACGGCCAGCGGCACGGACGCGCTGTACTTCAACACCACGGGGACGTACAACGTGGCGGGCGGCTACCGCTCGCTATACTCCAACACCACAGGCAGCTACAACAACGCTTACGGTAATCAGGCGCTATACGCCAACACTACGGGGGGTGGCAACACGGCCAGCGGTGACAGGGCTCTTTACGCCAACACTACCGGGTTTGGCAACACAGCCAGCGGTGAAGTGGCCCTATACCACAACACCAGTGGGTACGCCAACACAGCCAGCGGTAGCAGCGCCCTGTACACTAACACCACTGGGAACAACAACACGGCCATCGGTGAAGTGGCCCTGAACTCCAACACGACTGGGAACAACAACACGGCTAGCGGTAGCAATGCCATGTACTTCAACAGCACTGGGAGCGAAAACACGGCCACCGGTGTCGAGGCGCTGCAATTGAACGACACGGGTAGCTACAACACAGTCAGCGGATACCAGGCGCTGCAATTCAACAAGACGGGTAGCAACAACACGGCTAGCGGTTACCAGGCGCTGTTTTCCAACGAGGGTAGCAACAACACCGCGGTCGGGTACCTGGCCGGGTTTTCCGTCGGCGGTGGCAGCAACAATATTGACATCGGCAATCAGGGCGCCACCCTCGACAGCGGTGCCATCCGCATTGGAACTGCGGGAACGCAAACCAGCGCTTTCATCGCGGGCATCTACGGTGCTGCTACGAGTGTCAACAACGCAGTGCCGGTCCTGATCGACTCCAACGGGAATCTCGGCACCGTCTCATCGTCGCGGCGATATAAGGAAGACATCCAGGATATGGGCGAGGCGAGCGCCGGCCTAATGCGGCTGCGGCCGGTTACCTTTCGATACAAGAAGCCGTTTGCCGACGGTTCCCAGCCCATGCAGTACGGCCTGATCGCCGAGGAAGTGGCCGAGGTTTATCCGGACATGGTGGCGCGTTCGGCGGATGGGCAGATTGAGACGGTGAAATATCAGTTGCTGGATCCGATGCTGCTGAATGAAGTGCAGCGGCAGCAGGCGGAGATTCGGGAGCTTCAGGAGCGGCTGAGCAAGATGGAGGCGGCGCTGGCTGCGGTGTCGCGTGCGGCGG
>Ga0185299_10002439_pt1 | contig 28564 bp, 25 predicted proteins | sample PaiPotPPA55metaG_FD_128002 | JGI IMG/M metagenome (GOLD analysis project Ga0185299, IMG submission 128002) | Iron sulfur acid spring bacterial and archeal communities from Banff, Canada, to study Microbial Dark Matter (Phase II) - Paint Pots PPA... ...
ACTCGCCCGGATATTCTTAGCTAGAAAGGCCGCCTGTTTCGTTGCGGCCTGAGCAGTTGGCGGACAAGTCTTCCCGGGCTTGGTATCCGGTATCGATGCACCATCGCCAAGCGCCCAGACATTCCGGTAACCCGGCAACGCCAGCGTCCGGTCGGCCAACACCGCGCCTCGGTCATTGTGGCGGACCGGTAGCTCTTGGAGGATCGGACTTGGGGCAGCGCCGGCCGTCCAAATAAATGTCTCCGTCGCAATTGTTTCTCCTGAACTCAGGGTTACCGAACCAGCTTCAGCATCGGTGACCCGCGCGTTTAGTTTGAAGGTTACGCCTCGTTCCTGCATTCGCTGCATCGCGTAATCAGCGAGAGATTCGCTCAACTCCGGTAAGATTCGATCTCGTGAGTGGACGAGGATGATTCTTAATTGATCTGTCGTTAGACTTATATAGTCGGCAGTCATCCCTCTTGCGAAATCGTTTAAGCCGCCAGCAAGTTCGGCCCCTGAGAATCCTCCGCCCACCACCAGGAACGTCAGCAGCGCCCGCCGGCCCTCCGGGTCTGGCTCGGCTTCGGCGCGCTCAAAAACGTCGATAACGTGGTTACGGATGCGCATCGCGTCCAAGAGCGTTTTGAATTCGAATGCGTTCTCGGCAATCGCAGCATTGCCGGAATAGTTAGAGACTGAGCCGAGAGCAAGAACCAGGTGATCATAATGTAACCCGGTTTGTGGCCCCTCTCCGTTCAGTCGGACGTGCCGGGTTTCCAGATCAATGCTCGTAACCCGACTGCGCAATACGCGAGTCCGTTTAAGGATTGTCCGCAAAGGAGTGGTAATATGGGTGGGCTCCAAGCCGCTCGTGGCAACTTCAACGAGCATCGGCGTGAACAGCCATGAATTCGTCTCGCTAATCAGAGTGAAAGACATTGTCGGATCAGCCCGGAACTGTTTTTCGAGATGCTCCGCTGTTGTGACCCCGGCGAAGCCACCGCCCAGGATAACTACCTGGGTCGCTTTTTCCGGAAGGGAAATCGCGCGGGCCGGTGATTCCGGACCGAGAAAGTATTCGCTGAGCCGCCGAGCCGCCTGAGACAGGGCGCCAAGAAAGAGGAAAAATAACAACCACCCGATTAACTCAGGGAAAAGAGAGCGCATGTCTCCAGCGGTCCACTTTGGCTCTTGTCCCGCAGCCATTGGGAGCAGGATGACGTTGATCGTGGCCCAAGAGGGCAAGCCGAACGCAGCACCTGTCATCGCGCGATCGATAGCCGAACCGGATTCCAAGTCGAAGAACGCAAAGACTTGGCCAATCCCAAGTAGGGATCCGAGACACACTCCTAAGCTGACGCTTCTTACGGCCGAACAAAGAAAGATGCTCGATGCCGCGCCGCAGATTACACCGACGAGAGCTCGGCGCATGATTGGTTTCACCGGCGAGCGCTCTCTTCCCCGGTTCTCTCTCCCTTTGCTCGTGATGCCGTTGACGACGCTTGTGCTAGGCAAATGCGACAGTCTCTAGCGCTCCTCAGACCGGCTGCCAACGGTGGTTCGTTAGAGGGTGATGCACCGCTGACGGATCCGAAAAGAAGGGCGCGAGCACAGTTGGCTCGGCAATTCGAGCACGCGATTTTCATAAGTTTTTTTGCTGTTAGTGTTTTCGCCTGACACACACTGTCGGCGCCTCAGTCATCTATACTTGTAAAGAGGCGGTATTATTCCGTTCGCTCCTGGATCGACAGGAAACAGTGAAATCCGAGCTCGAAAGTGAGCAGCGATGGAACGACGATCAGCATCTCCGGTGTTTAATGGCTTTCGCCTCCGCTGCCGGCAAAAACGAGTTTAGCAGCAATCGTTCCGGAACTATTCCTGGGCGCGGTGGCCTTTTCGGCGCGTTCCGAGGCACCTCAGTCCTTGAAAATAGAAGCCGGGAATAAAACGAGGTGAGCGCGTCAAGCCGAAGAGCTTGGTATCACGGCTGTATCGACTGTGGCGGTTACCCCTAAAGCTGCCGCGACATTAACGAACCTTCCGACCGGCATGAATCAGTTTGGCAACAGCCTTATCTGCAGTTACCGCAGCAGTCGTCGGCGTGGTTTTGAACTTAGCCGTCTGGTTTGGGCTTCATGTCGTCTTCCCGGCTGCGAATACTGTCGATTGGTTCGCTATCGTTGTCGGGGTCGCCGCTGTTATCGGCATGACCAGATGGAAGTGGGACACTATCCCGATCGTTCTTGGCGCGGGTCTGGTGGGTTTGCGGTTTAGAATGCTGATTTGGCGGAATGCTTAGAGCGAGCCGCAAAACGGGTTAATATGGGCGCGCCAAAACGCGTTCCTACCAAGCTGCATCGCTTAACCGACCTAGCCTCAACGGGTAGTTATCTTAACGACATGGTTAATAACCATAGTAGGGGTAAGGATAATATGGGTAGTAAGGATACCCATAATAGGGATAAGGGAAACCGCCCCCGACGAAGAATCCATTACGGAAGAAAGGGTGATTAAAGAAAAAGCGGTTATGAAAGAAAAAACGATTGTTGTGGAAAAAGTGGCCGTTACGAGCAAAGCCGTGATTGAAACCACCGTGACCGAAACCACCGTGAAACCCTCCCCCCATGTGACCGCCAAACGCCCGCGCGGTGACCGGCAAAGTCCAAAGGACCGCGACCGCCAATAAGACACAAATCTTTTTCATAGATGCAAAAGGCTGGCCGATAAACTTTCGGCCCGCCCTCCAGGTATTCTTTTGAGGTCAAATGAGCCAAGCGCAAGCCGCTTCCGACGACCTCGCCGAAGCTCATCGCTTACGCTTGCTCATCAATTATAGACCGGATGCGATCGATCTTATTCCCCAGCGCTCGAATTCTTTGGAAAGAACTCCCTGTCTTTTAGCAGATGGCTTTCTCAGCTTTTTTCGCGAAGAACCGCTCTGCGTTCCGATCTAGGTTCTACGAGCGTTAGGCCGCATCGGCTTCCGACGCCAACTGGCCTAAGAGCTCAAAAAACTTCCCGACTTGACCCGTGAAGAGTCCCATCGCGGTCAGGAAATTGAGAGCTCCCGTTGCTGCTCCGGTTGTTTCAGTGGGGCGAACGATTGAACAAATGGGCAGGCTGGTATTGAGGAACGGACATGGCTCCGGCATAATCAGGTTGCCTTGCAACGATTGCGGCTGACCCTTGGTAAGATCGACAAAGGTGACGACGGATCCCGTGACCGGATCGGTGTCAGTCAGCGGAGTCGCATTACCAGCTTTGTCCTGCCAAGTCTGGAAGTGCATCGCTTCGGTTGGGCCAATGCTTAACACCACCCGTAGTACCTCCTTATCGCGGACTCTTTGCGCGAGCGACGGGTAGAGACTGGTGCCACCTTGTTCGATGGTTGCAAAATGGAATCCAGCCGTGAAGGCGATTGCTTTCAGGTGAGTCGTTGGGCTACCAATCGCGCTGCCAGCTGTGTCAGCATCGTTTCTGGGAATCGCCGTTCGATTCCGGATTCCCTTAGGCCGATTTTGAGCTTGACCAAACTTGAATCCGGGATTGAGGTCCGGGTTCTGGGAGTCACTCCGATATCGGGTCCAAAAGCTGGTGTCAACGTTGAGTTGGGTAAGATTGGTCAGCCGTAACTTACCGGAAGATCCTTGGGCCGAACTTCCCGGAACCGTTCGAAACGTATGGCCGTTGAGAAGATCGAGGTCGGCGGTTGATGCCCCTCTAGAGGCTAGGTAATCTCTGATAAACGACGCGTGGGTTATCTCATCGTCGGTGTTGTCGTGGACGTATTGCGCCATGTCGCCGTCCAGAATTGTCAGAGCATCCGTGTAGAAAGGGTTCCCACCGGTCATCTTCGCGAATTCATTGTCCTGGGTCCCTCCCAGCTCCCAGTATTGCAGCCAAAGATCGCTTTCCAGGATCTCGGCTGCGCCCAGGAAAGTCAAAATCGCGGCATCGCCTTTTGATATTGGTCCGCTCGCGTCAGTGGTAGCTCCTTTGGCCCGGTTGGCCAACATCGCTGTCATCGGTAGCAACAGGGCGCTGGTGGCGCCGAACCCCTTAAGAAAAGAACGCCGCTGCATGGCGGTCGTTCTGATCTGCTCAAGAACTGGCTCCGGGGAGGAGGGTAGTTCATTCGATGGATGATCGTTTTTAAATGGTTTTCTCACGATTTGCCTCGGTAGTTAGTTAAGTTGGCATAGCGACTGACCCGGTTTGGAGTTGCCGGATCGCTATGCTCCACCGACAAGGACCGATAGTTGCTAAATTTATTCCCGAATGAAATCTGTACCAGCCGACGACGGTTGCCGGGAGCAGTGAGTTAGTAAAAAAACAGATTCCTAAGCGGCGATAGCTTTATTCTGGGAAATAAATCGCTGAATCTGGAGTCCGCGTTGTAATGGGCATGCAATTGTCCTAACCGCGATGCGCCGGTCGGAATCGGCCGGTCTGGTTAGATGGCAGGTGATTGGTAGTTCATGACGGGTTTCACCTGACTGCCCCCTATCCCTGGAAATGAGATATTCTCGAAGGGTTTGCTCGTCCCAAAACCGGTCCGGGAATATTTTCCTGGGATCTGAAGTCTGGTATTGATAAGCAGAATACGTTTGTTAGGACTCTTTCGCTGAATCGGTGGTGGTGGAAGAAACCACCAGCGCGAGAACCGCGCTCAAACTCCGCGAGGAATATTGTCTTCGCGGTTGGCGAGTAAGCACTTTTGGTTTTCTGGCTCTTCAGCGGGCACGTTTCTGTTCGAGTCGCAAACTCATGAATCGTTCCGAGTCCCTTAATAAATTAAATGCGCGCGACCTTAGGTCAGATAGCTCTTAGAAGTCGTCGAGTAACCAGTTATCGGTTTCGCTCGTCGATCTTTAGTGGGATGCCTGATACCCGCAATGCCGGGTTTCGGAGTAACCTCCAGCCACAGGTCCGCCGGGTAATGCCAAAGACGCCATCCTTCGAAGAGATTTTCCTGCCTCACTTGGATGCAGCATATAACCTTGCGCGCTGGATCCTGGGAACAGAACAGGATGCACAGGATGTGGTTCAGGAAGCCTTTGCGCGGGCCTGGAAAGGCTTCCCTAAGTTTAGGGGAGAGAATCCTCGGGCTTGGTTGCTCACCATTGTTCGTAATACAGCCTACACTTGGATTAAGAAACATGCACCGGATAAGCAAAGATTAGTACCATTCGATGAGAAGGCCTTCTCAGTCGCGATCGAGGCGGCGCCCTCGGAACTGGGCCTCGATAGACGAAATCAACAATTGCGCCAGGCATTGAACCGTCTTCCAGCCGAATTCAGGGAGGTCTTGGTCCTGTTTGAGATGGAAGGATGGTCGTACAAAGCAATGGCAACGACTCTCGAAGTGCCGCTGGGAACCGTGATGTCGCGTCTGAGTCGTGCGCGTCGCCGTCTGCGCGAAGAAATTATCCAACTCCAAGACCCGGAAATCGAAGATGAACTGTGAAGAAGCCAGTCGATTCCTAGATGCCTATCTGGACCGGGAGCTTGAAGCTGGCCAGCAGTTCGAACTGGAACAGCATTTGAGCGGGTGCCCTGACTGCCGGACGTGGCTCGAACAGCAACGACAATTCATCGGCTTCTTCAAGGCAAATGCTCCTTACTACAAAGCGCCGTCCGAACTCAGAGCCAGGATCCAAAGGAGGGCAGAGACGGAAAGCCGTGGCAGCAAGCTAATATTCCTCGTTCGCCAGCCTTGGTTGTATGCGGCGGCGCTGTTAGTTCTGAGTCTGTCTCTGGCCTGGGTGATTTTTTTTCCGGATCGAGAAACATCGTTGATAGTTCAGGCCGTGGCGGACCATTCTCGAGCGGTCTTGCTTGAACGTCTTTATGACGTGGTTTCCCCGGATCCGGCGGTTGTGAAACAGTTGCTTATGGCAAAGCTCGAGTTTGCTCCTCCCGTTGTGGATTTGCCCGGTACAGCGTTTGAGATGCAAGGAGGTCGCGTCGATGTGATCCAGGACCGCAAAGTAGCAGCGCTAGTCTACAAGCGGAACGAGGATCTGGTTACACTCTTCGCCTGGCCGGATGCCGGCCGGCTCCTGGCGGCGAAGGATTGGTCCATCAGCGGGTATCGAGCTTGCACCTGGAATGCCGCTAGTTTCAACTTCGTGGCCGTCTCTACCTTGAGTGATCATGGCCTCGATGAATTTACGGATCAGATCAGGGACCGATTGAAGTAGGAAATAGTGGATCACAACTCAATCTCTCTCTGTTTCTTTGGAATAAATCCAAGTTTTTCATGTCTAGAAGACGGAGGCTTGCGGGTACAAACCGCAAGCAAACGGACTCCCTAGAACGGCAAATACTTGTATGCAGCTCGAAAACACCCCCCTTTTCGTGTCCTGTGCGGCACAGTCTCCCTCAAGGCCAAGCCAGGAGAAGGAGATTCATAACCATGGCAACGTCGGTCGACGTTTGTTTCTAATCGTGCTTGTTCTTTTGGCAAACGCTGCGCGTTTGCAAGCGCAGAGCTATGCGATCGCCGATTTAGGGGCGTTACCTGGAAACAACACAAGCAAAGCGTACGGCCTCAACAATCTCGGGCAAGCCGTAGGTATATCCGATAGTGTCAGTGCGATCGCGACTTTGTTTCGCAATGGAACGGCCACGAACATGAACACGCTTAACGCTGATGTCTCCGTCGCTACCTGCATCAGCGGCTCCAGTCAAGCTGCAGGCTACAACATCTTTTATTCCAATCCGAACCTTATTTTCCGAGCATTTCTGTACGGAAACGGAGGCATGACAGATATCCAATCGGACTCGCTGTTCCCTTTCGGTACGCAGGCGTATGGAGTAAACAGCTCCGGAATGGTAGTGGGACAAGGTTGGGTCACCAATGAAAGCTTTCACGTCTTTTTGTACTCCGGCGGCCGGATGGTCGATTTAGGCGGCGGTTTCCAAGCTTCAGCCTCTGCGATCAATGATGCCGGCCAGATCGTGGGTAACACGACAACGGGAGCTTTCCTATACTCGAACGGAAAAATGGTCTCTCTTGGGGCACCCTCTGGCGCGAATAGTTACTGGGCGAATGCGATCAATAGCACTGGTAATATGATAGCCGGCTACCATTTCATTAACGGCAGTCCCTCTGACGCGAGCCTCCATAGCAAAGGCGGCTGGACTGACTTGGGAGCGTTTCCTGGAGCTGCGGGAACCCAGGCGACTGGGGTCAACAGCTCCGGACAAGTTGTCGGTATCGCCGTCTTTCCCGTTCAGAGCTATCATCCTTATAGGCCGGGCAAACACGTCAGCTTCATCCACCGTAACGGCGCGCTGGTTGACCTCAATACGCTGATTCCGTCTAACTCCGGCTTCACGATCACGGATGCCATCGGAATCAACGATTCCGGTCAAATCCTCTGCAACGCAACGAATTCCAGCAACGTTACGCGCGCTGTCCTGCTGAGTCCGAAATGACCGCTTGGTGAGTGACCGCAATTATTCGGGTTGAATTAGAGGGTCACACCTTCTTGTAAACAATGCAGGAGTTGATTCCGCCAAATCCGAATGCGTTGCTAAGCACGTACTTGTCGATCCGAATTTCCAACTCTTCGATCGTCGCATCTTCTGATACCACGGTCTCGGCCGCTGATCGTTACGCTCAATCAATCCCCGCATGGCCATATTGAGCGCTTGCTCCACCAATCCACTCATCATCAAAAGCGATTCGCGAATCTCATCCAGGCGGGCGCTCCCAGAAATAGCTCATACGTGGAGCAACGAAGCGGCAAGCAGCCGATAGGCGAAGGCCCCGACCAAAGCGGCGCACGGCAGAGTGAGGAGCCATGACATTGCGATGCTGGTCATCACCTTGGGATTCGCCTGACCGGTCGTGAGACCGACGCCGAAGAGAGAGCCAACCGCGACGTGCGTGGTTGATACAGGCAATCCCACGACACTCGCGAGGATGACTAGGATTCCAGTGGCGAAATTCGCTGCGAAGCCTTGACCGTGGTTCATTTTGGTGATTTTCCGGCTCATTGTTTCTGCTGCGCCGAGAACCACGGCGAGGAGAAATGGCGCCGAGGCAACCAGAGAATCCGGAATCAAGCCCTTTCCCGAGAATTTTATCAGGAGCGCCTCGCAAGAAAGATTGAGGACAGCGAGCCGGCAAGCGTGGCAACCGTCGCCCAGCCGAGCGCCGTGCGGTATCCGCACACGCCACTTCCGTAGAGCGAAGCGACACCTTTGAAATTGTCATTGGCGCCGTTCGAGTAGGCGAGGAAACAGGCGCTGAGAAAGAGAAGCAGGAGAATCACCTGGTGGAAGCAGAATAAGGTAACGTTAAGACCAGTCCAGTTCGGAAGGGGGCGTTCAGCGTAGGTGCGAGCTGGGAAGGCAACAGCCTCAGGGACGCGTTTCCGTTGGAAGAGTTTGTCTCGATCGGCACGTTTTACGGTTCCCAAGACTTCGTTTTGAGAATCCGCAATGGAAAGCCGATCGCGGGTCGGAGTTCGGCGTTCTCGGCGTGGCCCGCGATAGGTTTAAGCTGGGTTAACCCGGTGGGATTGTTGTTAACGAAATTGACAAGTTTGTAAAGGATCTCTATGCTTGGACTGTGGCGACGGATTTAGAAAAGCTCTCTCAGGAACTTCGACCGATTCTGGTACGATATCGCAAGAAGTTTGAGCCGATAGAACTGGCTCGCGCCGTAAGTAACGCATTGATTGCTGGAGCCGGCATCCGGTCAGATAGGGCAGTGGATCGCGCAGTCGCTCGAGGATTGATTGTGCGGGAGGCGGCAAAGGAAGAGGGGGGTGGACATATCTCGGCTGAGCAAGCGGCCCGAGTCTTAGGGATATCGAAGACTGCTGTCATAGAGCGATATAAGAAGGGTCAACTACTAGGATGGAGAGAAGCTCGGCAGGGAGCCATTCGTTTTCCTGTTTGGCAGTTCGATGCAGGTGGAGTGCTGAAAGGATTGACTGAAGTCCTTGGAATTCTTTCAAAGGTGCCAAGCATAGATGACTGGGGGCGGATCATGTTTTTTCTTAATCAGAGAAACAGTTTGGGCGGGAAACGACCCCTGGATGAGCTCCGCCGAGGAAAGGTGCAATTGGTAAAGCGTTTAGCTTGGGCTGACGTCGAACCCTAATTGGATGGAGAGCTGATTGGCTGCGCGGCGGCTTTATCTTCCTGATCGGAATTTCTCCTCGCGTCTACTTGACCAGAAATCCGTTCTAAAAGGTCCCTGGTTCCGAGTGCATCCGTCCGGAAAATCATACGTCTACTTTAGTAAGAATGCAGCAAATCGTTATACGCCGGATAACTCTCCGTTCGGTGTTTTGTACGGCGCGGTGGATATAGAAACGGCGCTATTTGAGGTCTTCGGAGACGAGATGTTCGAAAATGATCATCGAATCCGAGCCTTCAGATGGAAAGGCTACAGTATCTCCAGGGTACTGGTTCCTCAGGTGAGGGTTTGCGCTTTGGCTGACAATGGAACGCGGGCGTCACTGAAGGTCGATCTAGGTACTTTGATGGGTCAAGACTTTACTGTTACGCGGGCGTGGGCGTTAGCGATCATGGATCATCCAGCCCAGGTCCATGGACTTATCTACACGAGTCGCTTTACGCAACGCCATTGCTTGGCACTCTTTGATCGAGGCTCAATGAGTTCGCAGGTGAGCGAGGACTTAATTGGTCAGCTGCACGCAGTCAAAGAGGCTAATCAGTTTCTGGACGACCATCGCTGTGTAATCGTGTGATGATGCTCACCATACGGAACATAGTAACGCATAGCGCGCTGAAGTCGTACTGGGAAGAGCATGCCCTGAAACCGTTTCGAGTCGACCATCCCTCCCGTGACGGCTCGATCAGTTTCGTCGAAACCGGCCGCGAGGTAACGGCCGGAACCCGTCGACCCAATGCTCTGCTCCGAGGAAGTAGGCTAGATCGTCGCCAGGAGCGATCGCTTCAATCCGAAAACGTTAAGAGATAGCGACGGACCGCAGGCGCTTTTTCGTGTCCTGGCTTGTGTTAGGTCCTAATCGTCTGTTCGGCAAATTCCTTTTGAACCCAGCATTATGGAGAAATGTGCACGCGGAACTCCGGTTGGTCTGCAATAACTACTCGCCAACTGTCGTGCGATATCTTGGGCGGCAGATTGGCTAGGTCAGCGGCATACGCCGTTACGGTGCCTTCTAGGATCATCTAACCGGACCAAAGAAAGTCAATGATTGACCGGGGACCAGTGGCTCAACAGATCTACTCATCAGTATTTTTGCCGCAACACTGCTCGCCGGCGCCAGAAAGCGATTCCGAGGACAATTAATGTAAAGATCAGCCAAGGCGGTAGAAAGCGGAGCCCTTGGGCGAGGGCCTGCTCTGGGTGAGCGCCATCTCGAAATGCCTGCAAGAGGAGAGCGAATAGCAGACTGTTAAAGCCGTACCCAAGATTGAATGCGAGGCCTTTGAACGAAAGCACCGTCGCGCGCTGGCCCGAATCGGCGAGGGCATTCAGGTAATATGAGGCCATGAATCCGACCGCTATGATCACCGCACTGACGGGCAGAATAAATAGCACGCCCCATAACTGCCAGCGCCAGGCAACGCCAATCAAAGCGCCGATAGTCACTAAGGCGAGCACAATATAATTCTTGGCAAGAGAGTTAGCATTTACCATTCGGCGAGCGATGGGCGATACGACCAGGCCCAGCAGGCCGATGGTCGCGCCAAAGAAACCATAGGTTACCTCAGGCAGGGAGATCAGCCGGAAATAAGAGCTGGATAAGGTCAGAAAGAGTCTGATGATGCTGTCCAGCGCCAAGCCTCCCAGGATCACAAACAGAGCTACTGGCGAACGCGAAATCCATTTTCCCGCAGATAGAACTAAAGCTAGAGCGCCCGCCGCCGTTTCGGGTTTTTCATCGGCCCCGGGGGCTACATGCATTTTCCTGGTTAAAGGTTCACGGAAGCCAAGAACAACCCAGAGCGCGATAAGCGCGGAGACAAGATTCAGACAGATCGGGAATCGCAGCGTAATGGATTGATTCACGCTAAATCCAAGGATCCCGACGATTCGATTCATGAAGACAGGATCGTAGACCGCGCCTCCAACCAACATTGCAATTACCATGCCTACGCCCTGCCAGCGCATAACCTGATCTAAGACGAGCGGCCAGTCAGAGGATCGATTCTGCTCCGCCAATGAATCAAAAACGAGCGCTTCGTCGGCGCCACTGGCCATACCCTCAGCGATACCGCTCAGTACCCTGTTTGCTAAACAGAAAAGGAAAAGCGTTAAGCCTCCGTTTTGGGGTGCAAGGAGCAGCAATAGCATTTCTCCGATCATGCACAGCGTCGCGGCTACGACGAGGGGTTTGCGTCCAAAGCGGTCGGCTAGCGCGCCTGCCGGAACATCCGTGAAAACAATGGCCAGAGCCCAGGCGAGGTTGAGCATCGTGTATTGGGTAACGCTTAGGCCCAAGTCGAGAAAAAGAACCGCGAGGACAGGGTAGTAAAATCGGGAATTGAAAAGGACTCGGAAAAAGATGAATCGGCGCCAATTGCGGTCCGGGTCGGTTCGAGATTCCTGCTGGGGGGATTGAGGGCTGGCCAAGTTGTGATGTAGGTAGACGCAACGTTATCGCGATTCAAATGAAGCGACGAATGAGCGGTTCTATTCAAGACTCCAGTGAATCTTTTTATCGCCGCTCGCTTGAGATCGATTTTCCGATTGAGGTGATGTCTCTTTGCACCGCACGCTACGCAGAAGTCGGCGGTGAAGGAAGTCCTTTATCGCACCAGAACTCTGGACTGGGCCTTTGAAGATTTGTTCGACGGGTGGGCAAAGCAAGGGCTGACCGACCAGGAGATCCTCTCAAGAGGCTTCGAATGCCTTGACGCGCTCTACGCGCAATTCAAAAAGTGATGAAACCGCTGGCGGTTTCAGGAAACGTGGGGAGGGATGGTTGCCGGCGCCTGGCCGAAAACCTTGAGCCTTAACCCTAAAGACTCTGAACCTCTTTCAAAATATTTACCTCAAAAGGTTCTTCCAGTAAGTCCCGGACGATTAGTTCCAGATGCTTATAGTGAGGGCTCGCTGCGTGTTGCTCGAGCGCAGCCTGACTTTCCCACAATTCGTAGAAGTAAAAACGCCCCCGCTCGCCTGACTCGTATAGTTCATACAACCTACATCCCGGTTCGGCCTGCGTAGGAGCTAACATGCCTTGTAGCAGCGCTTTGCGCTGATCTGCTTTTCCTTCACGGGCCACCGCTCTGGCAATTACGCGCACTTCAGTCATTGCTTTTCGATCCTTATCTCTGTTTAAAAATGCTCAGGATTCCGGATGGAAGAGGTATAGCCCGGTAGCGGGATCCTCTTCTTTCACTAAAGAACTGGGTTCATCGGTCAAGAACAACTCAAGTGTCGGCCAGACGGTCGCACTTATGATGTGACCGCCGCGCGTGGTGCCGTCCTCTAAACCAACCACACCGTGTGCGTGGACCACAGGCTTTCCGTTGACTAAACCAATATCTCCTACCAATGAGATTACTTCGACTTGTTGGGAGATTGGGATTTTCTTGTATGCGTTTTTCTCGCCATCGAACCATCCGAAAAGCGCTTCCTGAAAGGCCCCAATTGCCGTGAAATGGCTGGCTTTAAGTTTGTTGTTTACCGCGAACTCAGTCAACCCGGCCATAAACTCGTCGTATTTGCCAAAGATAATGGCGTAGGTCCTGGAACTCCCCTGGGATAGTAATTGGCTCCTGAGACCGGGAGCCTTGCCCAGGGCGGTAATCGGTCCGGGCCGAATGTATTCAGCCGGTAGAGGTTCCTGTGCTTCGAGGCCTCGGCCTGTCAGAAGCAACGAACAGCCCGCTAACGCCGATATCTGGAGGCAACGACGACGGGACAAGTAAGGATCTTTCATAGCGTGTCGATACGACTTCACGCTGGTATAAATTTTGAGGCGACTCAATGGCCACAAAGGGTGATTCTCACTGACTCGACATAGTCCATTCGATCAATGATCTGTTGATGCTCGGAGATCGTCGGTTGCCGTTTGGGTAGAGTTCGATCAGTGCCGTCCGGCGGCTGCCGGATCGCGCCGTAGGCTTGGAGAAGGCGGAAGCGAGGAGCGCTCCACGGTGCCGACCGCTTCGGCCTCGCAAGCGAGGCAGCGCTCCACGGCTCCGCCTCCTTGAACTCCTGCAACTCCTTGAACTCCTCGAACTCCTTTTTTTGCCGCCGAGATGCAGTTTGCGACTAAGAACTTCAGGAGAGCCTAATAGAATTAGCATGATCTGGAAGAGACTTTGGGCGGCACGACGAAGGTTAGTACAGCATCGGCAGTTCGAACTATCTTCGACCCTTCTAAGAGTCTTTTAGCCGGAAACCTCTGACTAACAATCTCGCCGCAACCGAGAGTTTTTGGTTCATTTTGTCCGATAGGAATCTATAGTTTTCTTTCGGTTGCTCGATTCACTTGACGACTTCCGCAACAAATCTTTATCCAAACACTTGGTGATCAATATTAGTTAGCATCGTCAGCAGAATATTTACCATACGTCCGGCCGAGGAACGGGGACGCAGGATGCGCCTATGTCGACAAAGAGACGCGAACCATCTCGCAGCGTAGCGAGCAGCGAAACAACTACTGATGGGGTGGCCACAGGCCGAGCGAAGCAGCGGGTGGCAACGGCATCACTTATCGCTAGCGGCGGTATTGCCACTCTGAAACTCATTGTCGGAGCGTTGACGGGAAGTCTTGGTCTACTGGCAGAGGGCGCTCATTCTCTGTTCGATCTCGTCTCGACCGCGATCACTTTCCTGGTTGTGGGTATCGCCGCGGTTCCGCCCGACGCTGATCATCCCTATGGCCATGAGCGGGCCGAGAACCTTGGCGCCTTGGCCGGAATGGCGCTACTTGCCGCAACTGCGCTATTCATACTTTATCACGCCTTCGAGAAGATCTTTTTTAATCCGGCCGCACCACAAGTGAACGCTTGGTCATTCGGCGTATTGGCGATCGCGATAGTAGTGGATCTATTTCGAGTGAGAGCATTGCGCAAGGCCTCTAGGGAATACGAGAGCCAGGCATTGGCTTCTGATGCCGTGCATTTCGCTAATGATATGCTCGGGACCGTGGCAGTACTGGCAGGATTGTTGGTGGTTCTGCTTTCCCGATCGGTGACCTTACCCGATTGGCTGGTATCGCGCGCTGACGCGTTCGCCGCAACGATTGTTGCCTGTATCGCTTTGCGGTCGGCTTGGCGCCTTGGGACGGAAGCAATCCGGGCCCTAATGGGCGATGTCCCGGTAGAACTGACGGAAAGGCTGAAGCAGCGGGTGGAGAGTTTAGACGGAGTAGTAAAAGGTTCAACCGCGTTACGGACCCACTTCGTCGGGCCGCGTCCTTACGTCGAGGTAACGCTGGGAACGCCGCGTGGGGGCTCACTGGAGTCCGCTCACATTCTGACGGAGGTGGTCGAGAAAGCGATTCGCGGGGAGCTAGCGGGGGCTCAAGCCACAGTTCACATTGAACCGAAAGCCATCCCGCACGAAGGACCCGCTGCCGGCCTTCGGGCTATCGCTGACCGCCTCGGGTTGCGCGTGCACAACATTAATGTTTACCTGATCGGGGACGAGACTCGGATTGATCTCGACCTCGAACTGCCGGACTCCCTTTCATTAGCACAAGCACACAAGCACTCCGAAGATTTGGAGCACGCCTTGCGCCACGAGCTTTCGGATCGGTTAAGTGTTGCTGTGCACTTAGAACCGCGAAGCGATAAGTTGCGACCTGCGGAGAGGCGATCTGCTTCCACTGAGAAAGTCCGCGATGTCCTTTCAAAATTGCCGCAGTCGGCCAATACCCGCGTTCGGGATGCTCTCGTGACGGACGAGGGCCTAGTCGTGACTCTTGAAAGAGAATTTCCCGGGGAAATGTCATTGCGGGAAACCCACGAAGCGATGACAGACCTGGAGCGCGATTTAAAGCTTGGCGTACCAGATATCGTCAGGGTTCACGTGGATCCCGAAATCTTACCCACGCGGACCCCGGGGTGAGCAGAGTCCAATCGTGCTCGTCCTCGTCCTCGATTCATTGAGGCTCGCCAAGGTCTGTAGTGGGGCGATCTGCGATCTTCCCTGTTTCAAATAGGGGTAGAACTGGCGGTGAGGCGGTAAACCGAAAGAAGTCGAAACCCTGGCGAATCCTTGCCAAAGACCGTTTATTTTCCAGCTTTGGCGGTCCCTACGGGATCGCCGATCTTTTCCGGAATCTCTTTCCCTTTGTCCACAAAGGTCAGCGCTGCTGAGTTGAGGCAGAAACGCAATCGGGTCGGCGCCGGGCCATCGTCAAAAACATGCCCAAGGTGGGCCCCGCACCGGGCACACAGAATCTCGGTGCGCTCCATCCCGTAACTGTTATCCTGCTTCATCACAACGTTTTCCTCCGCAACGGGCTGAAAAAAACTCGGCCACCCGGTTCCGGAATTGAATTTGGCGTCCGAAGAAAAGAGCGGCAATCCGCAGTCAAGGCAATGATAAATACCCTCGCGGTGATTATCGAGTAGGTTGCCGCAGAAAGCCGGCTCGGTTCCCTTGGCGCGGGTAATTTGGTATTGCGCGGGTGTCAGTTGCTTCTGCCATTCGGCATCGGTTTTCTCGACTCTAGGCACAAGCATCGGCGCAGTAAGAGTCCCGCCGGGACCGATGATTCTCACTTTCACCATTTGGCCAGAGGAGCCATCTTGGGCTTCGACGTTGCTCATCAACATCAAACTCCCAACGAAAACCCTTGTCGTCCAGTATAGAAGGTATTTTTTTAACATAAGTGCTCTGCGATTGCGCAATTCCACAAAGTTTGAGCAGGAAAACCCAGAGATTATTCCGCTCGAACTCCGATTCCAAGGGTGATCGCCCGGTTCTTCCAGAATTAATGCGTTTCGGTTGTCTCCGCGATATCACAACGCTAAGAAATACCTATCGAAAATGGGGCCCCAGATGACACCTTGTGAGGATTTTACTCCGCTGCGAGGCGGAGGCAGCAACACGGTTGAAAGGTTTGGCAAAATAATTCGGAGAAAAGTGGGCTACTGGAGTCCTCGGGTCCATGAGTTTCTCAAGTTTATCGCGCGGCAGGGATTTGCGAACGCGCCGGATCCTGTCGGCCTTGATGGAGAAGCAAACGAAATACTCAGTTATATTCCCGGGGAGGTCGGCAACTACCCTCTTAGCGAGCAGGTTAGCAGCGAGCCAGCTCTGGTTTCTGCTGCGAAGCTTTTGCGCCATCTTCACGATGTCAGCGTACTGTTCGTACCGGATCGCGCAGGCGGCTGGATGTTTCCAGCTAGAGAACCACAGGAAGTCATATGTCATGGCGATTTCGCGCCTTATAATTGCGTTTTTAAGGACGGGCAGGCGGTTGGGGTCATCGACTTTGACACAGCACATCCAGGTCCACGGCGATGGGATCTGGCTTATGCTATTTATCGATTCGCTCCGATGTCATCACCAGCAAACCCCGATGCATTTGGAAACCTAGCTGAGCAGCTCCATCGAGCTAGGCTATTCTGCGACACGTACGGCTTGCAAAATCACGAGCGGATTGCGCTTCCAGCTTCGGTCATCCAACGTCTCAGGACAATGATCGATTTCATGCGTAGTCAGGCGCTGGCAGGGAACCTCAGTTGTCAAAGGAACATCGAGGCTGGCCACTGCGACTTATATCAAGAGGACATCAGATACATTAGCGTACACGCTAACAAATTTGAAAGAATTCTGACCTGACTACAGCCTATTTTACACGCGAAACCTCCTAACTAATCTCCGTTGATATCTCGTTCAGGCGCCCTGGACAAATTGCGAAAATGCCTGCACGACGCCGATTGGGTCAGGTCCTTGGGGAATTAAGACGGAGAAGGACCGCTTAATCCGAAGTTTCGGGCAATGGATCTGGACCAGCTTTCCAGAAGCTAATTCCTGCTCAACGCTCAAGCGCGAGACGTAGCCGATTCCGGCTCCGGCGGCGACCATGCGCTTGATCGATTCCGTACTGGGTAGTTCCTGTTCGATGCGAAAGTGCGACAACGCGAATCCTTGCTGGCGGAGCGCCATCTCCACGACGCGCCGAGTACCGGAGCCCAGTTCGCGGGCGATGACCGGACGTTCCAGCAGGGCTTTAGGGGTGGGGTTCTTGATTTTGGTCAAGACATCGGAAGGAGCCGCGATCCAGACAATTTCATCCTCGTAAAATGGGCGGACCTGGATTTCGCGGCGACGGCATGGTCCCTCCACCAACCCCAACTCGATCCGTTGGTCGAGCAACAAGCCAACGATCAGGTCGGTGTTTCCTTGTACCACATCGCAGGTCACCGAGGCGTACTTGGCTTTGAATCGGACGAGAACTTCCGGCAGGTAATACGACGCGATGGTCATGCTGCTACCGAGACGAAGCCGTCCGGTCAAAAGTCCCACCGGAGCCTGTAACTTCTCCAAAACCGTCGCCCGCGATTTCTCCGTCTCCTTAACGTGCTGTAAGAAGACCGTCCCGGCCTCGGTGAGCGCAACCCCGCTGCTGGAGCGGACAAAGAGGGGAAGTCGCAGTTCCTCCTCGAGCAGCTTGATGTGCTTGGTCACGGCGGGCTGCGAAAGATGAAGCGCCTTTGACGCCTTGGTGAGACTGCGCGATTCGGCTACCAAACGAAAGACATGGAGACGGTAATTGATCATCCTAAGCGTTCATTCTAAGCGATCATTCATCCATAACAATTAGTTATAGGCTATAGCATCTAACGATTACCTCTGCTGTCAATTCCGTTTCAAATTGAGATCGTTATGAAGGACGAAGTTGAAAATCAATACGACGTGGCCATCGTGGGCAGCGGCTATAGCGGAACGCTGGTGGCCGTCCATCTAGCCCGGGCACAACGCGGCTTGCGCGTAGCATTAATCGATCGCGGCAAAGCCTTTGGCCGAGGCGTGGCTTACGGTACTACCGATCCCAAACACCTGCTCAATGTCCGAGCTGATCAAATGGGAGCTTTCCCCAACGAGGTTGGTCATTTCTACAGGTGGCTTCAGACCCATCCGGAAAATCTGGCTGCCGCCGGAATCCGGGAATTGCGTGCCGATGCCTTTATCCCGCGGCTGGTCTTTGGTGACTACATCCAGGATTTGCTGCGCGAGGCCTGCGCGTTGCCTGGTATCCTCGATATCATCCACGATGAAATCGTCGACCTAAGGCCACGCGAAAATGGACGGTTCCAATTGATCGGTAAAACCGGGAGCAAGCTGGAGGCCGCCCGAGTAGTTCTCGCGTTGGGAAATTTTCCTCCAGGCGAGGCGCCGCAAAACCGGCCAGGAGAGCGGGTTTGGTTCATGAACAACCCCTACAGCGCCGAGATTCACGACAAGCTGGCCGAACCGGGTGACATTTTGATCATTGGCACGGGATTAACCAGTCTGGATCTCCTCCTCACGCTCGATAAGACGAAGCGCGACGGAAAAATTCATCTGCTCTCCCGGCAGGGGCTGTTCCCGCAGCCACATAAACAGGCAGCGCCCTACCCGGCCTTTCTCGACCCGGACCGCTTGCCTAAGACGGCGCGGGCCTTGTATCACCGGGTGGCCCAGGAATTACGTTGCGCAGCGGCGCAGGGTATCGATTGGCGTCCCGTGGTCGACGCGATACGCCCCCTTAATCAGTCGATCTGGATGAACTTTAACCCGACGGAGCAGCGTCGATTCCTACGCCATCTCCGCGGGTTATGGGACACGCATCGGCATCGGTGCGCACCTGAGATCATGGCCGTGAAAGACCGCCTGGAAGCCGAAGGCCGCCTGGTTTGTCATCGGGGGTATATCAAAGGCTACCAGCCGACCGAAGAGCAAGTCGAAGTGACTTATCGACCGCGCGGTACCAGCGAGGAAAAGAAACTGGGCGTGCGTTATGTTCTGAGCTGCACCGGACCTCAGGCTGACTATCGCAAGCTGAACGATCCTTTCGTGCAGCAGTTGCTCGCTCGTGATCTTCTCGCTCCCGACCCGCTCCGGTTAGGAGCCAACACCGCCGAGGGAGGTCAGATCTGCAACCGAGAGGGCCACGTCATCGACGGTCTTTACACGTTGGGCAGCACGCAAAAAGGGCGACTCTATGAATCCATCGCCGTTCCGGAACTTCGCGGACAGGCCGCCGATCTGGCCGCGCGCCTTCTCGCGGATTTAACAGAATGACGGATTATCCGAGCAGCCTTTGACTCATCTGCACGAGTTCGGCCAAAGATTTTGCACCCATTTTCTGCATGATGTGGCCCCGATGTACTTTAACGGTTTTTTCCGCGGTACCGAGTTCGTTAGCAATCTGCTTGTTGAGCATCCCTCGTACGACCCGCGCCATCACTTCGCGTTCGCGCGGCGTGAGCGATTCGTATTGCCGGCGCAAATCCAATAGCTTTGCCCGTCGTGAGCGGGCAGCTCGATCAGAATCGATAGCTCGACGGACCGCGTCTAAGAGTTCCTGTTCCCGGAACGGCTTAGTCAGAAATTCAGCCGCGCCGGACTTCATGGCTTGAACCGTCATCGGGATGTCGCCGTGACCGGTGATGAAAATGATCGGGATTTGTGCGTCGGTTTTGAACAATTGCCGCTGCAGGTCGAGACCACTTAGATGCGGCAAACGAACATCGAGTATTAGGCACGAAGGCACGTCCGGTCGATGACCTCGCAAGAATTCTTCCGCCGAACTGAAGCCTTGAACATCGATACCAGCCGACCGAATCAGAAGCTCAGTGGATCTGCGGAAAGAGGTGTCGTCGTCAACGACAAACACCAACGATGGATGTCCCGGCTCTTTCACGTTCAGCGCAGAAGATAGCAAATAGGAGAAGCAAATAGAAATCTTCTCTCCGGCTCTTACCAAAAAACTGTGCGGTTTGCTATCGTGAATTACTCTGACTCAGCGCTACTTGGAGGGCGTTGAACAACTCGTCTTCTCCGAAAGGTTTAGAAAGGAAATCCACCGCACCTCCGGCAATGGCCTCTGTCCGCTCCTGCTCGGTCGCACGGGCGGAGATAAAAATGATCGGAATGCCTTTGTTAGCGCTTGTCAGATTTCGTTGCAATTCCAAGCCGTCAATTCCGGGCATCCGCAGGTCGAGGATTAGGATCAAGCACTTGGTCTCTTCGACTAGGCTTGAATCCAGAAACTGCCGAGCAGACAGAAAGGCTTCAGCCCTGAAACCAAAAGAGCGAACCAGGAATCGGGTCGAGTCTGCCATCGAGGGGTCATCGTCCACAATGCAAACCAGCGGGGCGGTGGATAGGTTATTATTCGGCACTTTGATTGTTCGATTGGAAACTTCTTGAATAATGCACGATAGCGCATGCCATAGCCCGTTACCGGTTGGACCTTGGTCCTAGTCTATAGGACTTTGGTCTTAGGGCCCTGTCCCATAAATAAGATGGCTTTCGCCCGGCAGCTGCCCATAGGCGTCAACCTAAGAGGAGGCGCAAGCCCCCTCGGTAGCGGCGACTGTCCCGCTAGGTCTGTGGCAGGCTCGACCTAGCCATAGCCGCGAAGCGATCGGTTCGGCGGGCCTGAACGCGCAGTCGCCATCACAACGCTCGGATGGCGACTGCGTTTTGAGGTCACACACACCTGTCGCTTTGAGACGATGATGGATTAGGCCATACCTTTGGACCTCATGGACAGTCGCCGCTACCGAGATGCCCGTCGCGCCTCCCTTTAGGTTGACGCCTATGGGCAGCTGCCGATGTAGGCTGTTGTGAGAAATGGTGTGGCTCCCAGAAACCTCCTGGCGTATTTTCTTGAGCCAGAAAAGATTTTGAATGAAGGGGCGAGTCTCCATTGAGCGGATCGCGACGGCGCGGCAGCGCTTGGCGGAGCTATCGGAACTCGGCAACGGCCCGCCTGGTAGCGTGAGCCAGGTACAGCAGGCCGTCGACATCCTGTCCAATGTTCTCGACGAGCTGGAGGCGGCTGCTAAAGACAGCGAACTCGAGCCAGAGACCGATAACGAAAGCCGGTTCAACACTCTAACGGAGACGGCCTCAGACGGGATCATTTCTATCGATGACCAAAGCACGATCCGGTACGTAAACCCGGCCGCTGGGCAAATGTTCGGCTACGAGTCAGCCGAAATGCTGGACAAAAACCTTACAGTTCTCATGCCCGAGCGTTTCCGGGAGATTCATCTGACCTCTTTTAGGAGGTATTTGGCCACGGGTCAAAGGCACATCCGTTGGAAAGCCATTGAACTGACCGGCCTAAACAAGAACGGTCGAGAATTCCCCATCGAGATCTCGTTTGGCGAGGAAGTTCGGAAAGACAAGCATTTCTTCACCGGCATCGTACGCGATGTTACGGACCGCAGCCTGCATGCAGAAATTCACGCGGCCTTCTCCGGCCTGACACAAAATGCTTTGCAACCTATCCTCCAGCTAAGTGCAGATTCGATTGTGCGTCACCTGGAGGCGGCGTTCGCCAGGATTTGGACAATCAACGACCAAGGCAACATGCTGGAGTTGCAGGCAAGCGCAGGTCAGTACACCGGGTTGGACGGAGAACACGCCCGCGTGCCGATTGGCAAGCTCAAGATTGGCCTTATTGCCCAGGAGCGTAAGCCGCACCTGACCAACGACGTCCAGAACGATGAACGCATAGGCCACCCGGAATGGGCGAAACGAGAGGGAATGGTGGCCTTTGCCGGTTACCCTCTGTTAGTCGACGGACGTTTGGTTGGCGTGTTAGCGATGTTTGCGCGCAAATCGTTAGAACCGGCCGTTCTCCAGACGCTCGCGTTGGTGGTGGATACGATCGCAAAAGGCATCGAGCGCAAATGGGCGGAAAAGAAACTGCAGGAAAGTGAGCGCAACCTGCGCTTGTTCATGGAGACTATTCCCCAGATGCTCTGGAGCGCCGCACCAGACGGCGCAATTGATTATTATAACCAGCGCGTTCTCGACTACACAGGGCTGTCGATGGACGAACTACGGGGCGCGGGTTGGATTAAACCGATTCACCCTGACGAACGGGACGCCATGACCAAGGTGTGGACGGATGCCGTCGCGGAGGGAGTTCCGTTTAAGTTCGAATTTCGCGGTCGACGTGGTGCCGACGGCATGTACCGATGGTGCGTATCAAGCGCTCTGCCGTTGCGCGATCGGGAGGGGCGCATCCTGAAATGGTACGGAAGCATCGTGGATCTGCATGATTGGAAACAGGCGCAGGAATCTTTGCGCTCAAGAGAGGCTGAACTGGCCCATATAACGCGAATTATGACCATGGGCGAGATAACCAGCTCGATCGCCCATGAGATTAATCAGCCACTTGGGGCAATCGTTAATTATGGAAATGCGTGCCTAAGAATGATCACAACCGGGTCCGCTGACGTATCAGATATCGCGGCCGCCTTGTCGGAGATTGTAAATGATGCCAATCGAGCGAGCGCTATCATTGCCCAGATTCGGGCGCTTTCGAAGAAGGCCCTTCCTGAGATGGCGGTCTTGGAGGTCAAGGACCTGGTCGCTGAGATCTTGCCACTCGTTCGACATGAGTTAAATGGACGCCGGATAGTACTAAAAACCGATTTATCCGACAATCTGTCCCCGGTCATGGGGGACCGCATCCAGCTAGAGCAGGTGTTATTGAACCTGGTGATAAACGGTATGGAGGCGATGCACCCGATTCCAGAGGAGCGCCGGTATCTCTCTATCGCGGCACAGTCGCAGGTCTCGGAGGGCAAGGCGCTCATTCTGATCACCGTGACGGACTCAGGTATCGGCCTGTCGGCCGAGGATCTGCCTAGACTTTTCGAAACCTTCTACACAACAAAAGCGGAGGGCATGGGCATGGGTTTGGCCATCAGTCGTTCAATTGTGGAAGCGCACGGCGGACGACTATGGGCGACACCGAATACCGATGTTGGTGCAACCTTCCAGTTCATGTTGCCAGCGCACACCTGAAGGGCAGACGGCTGATTGCTTGGCGATGTTGGGCCCTACGTCCTAGCGTTCATGGACCAAGGTCCAATAGAACGTCGGTCACTTCGGAGGCAAAGAAGTGACCGTGAGCATTGGCTATCTAACGAATGAGAACAATCTACCCGTCTGTGTAATCCACGACGAATGGTCAATTCGGGAAAGCCAGAGTAGTCACCTCCGCTCCGCCGGGCGGAACGTCCAGACATTTTCCTCGCTGGGCCAAGCCCGGCTGTATGCGGAACTTGCTCGCGCCAATGAAGACCTGAAGCGTGAAACCATTGAGCGACAGCGCGTTGAAGCAGAATTGCATAAAAGTGAAGTTTCGTTGCGCGAAGCCCAAATCGAGCTGGCCCATTTCAGTCGAATATCGACGATGGGCGAATTGGCGGCGTCGATTGCTCACGAAGTTAACCAGCCGATAGCCGGGATCTTGATGAACGCGAATGCCGGCCTGCGCTGGTTAGCCGGGGATTCGCCAGACCTCACCGAAGTCCGCGAAACCTTGCGACGCATTACGCGCGATGGAAGTCGCGCTAGCGAAATTGTTGCTCGGATTCGCGCTCTGGCCAAGAAGGCGCCTCCGCAGCAAGATCCGCTCAACCTTAACGACCTCATCGTTGAAGTCATCGCGATGGTTTCTAGCGGATTGCAAGAGAACCGGGTGCTGCTTCAAACTAAGCTTCTGCCGGATCTACCATCGATATTCGGAGACAAGATCCAATTGCAACAGGTCGTCCTCAATCTTCTCATCAACGCCATCGAAGCCGTGAGTGAATTGGACGAAGGTCCGCGAGAGCTGTCTGTGACTTCGCGGAAAGTTAATGAAGTCCACAGTGAAGCCGGTAAAGAAGTAATTGAGGGTAACGCGTCAACCGGCCCGGAATCAGCCTTTGAATTGATCTCGGTGCGAGATTCGGGACCGGGGTTGAGCGCGACGGAAGGGCGGCGGGTTTTCGAGCCCTTCTATACAACTAAGTCTGAAGGGATGGGAATGGGTCTCGCGATTAGCCGTTCGATTATCGAAGCTCATCAGGGATGTTTGTGGGTGACGGCCAACGCGCCGCGAGGCGCGGTCTTTCAGTTCACGGTGCCAATGATAGTAAATTGAAACGTTGCGCCGGGACCATCGTTCAACCTGGCCCAGAGCCGTCCGCCATGACTTTCAACAATAGAACGACTGATCGATAACCCCATCCCCATGCCGCCCGCTTTGGTAGTATGAAAGGCGTTAAAGATTCGTTCAGCATTCTGCGGATCAAAGCCAGTTCCTGAGTCTTGCACCGTAACCCGGACCTGACTCGCCTCATCCGGTTGCGTCTTAACGAGCAGCACCCGCTCCCGATCCTCCACTGAGGCCATAGCTTCGATCGCGTTCAGGATCAGGTTAACGAGCACCTGCTGTAGTTGGACTCTGTCTCCCAACACTGGCGGAAGGTCAGCGGCCAGTTCGTTCCGCCATACCACCTGGTTTCTGCGCGCTTCACTTTCTGTCAGGATGACAACTTCTTCGATGACCTCATTTAGATCCAGCTGGTCCTTGGCCGTACCGGTCTTCTTAAAGAGGGACCGCATCTGGGAAATGACATTTCCAGCCCGCTTTCCGTCGCGAGTAATTCGCCGAATCGCTTCACGGGCTTCGTCCAGGTCGGGTGAAACTCCGGACAGCCAGCGCAGACCGGCGTCGGCGTTCGTTACGATTGCGGCCACCGGCTGGCTGATTTCATGAGCGATCGAGGCGGCCAGCTCTCCCAGCGCGGTGACTCGGGTGACGTGGGCTAATTCGGCCTGCGCTTCCGCCAAATGGGCCTGGCTCAGCCTAAGAGCATCCTCGGCCCGCTTTTGTTCGCTCAAATCGAGCACGAAAGAGACACCTTCGTCCTGACCTTCCTCGAAAAGGGCGGAGCCAACTAGAACAGGTATCCGGCTGCGATCGTTTCGGAAGTATTCCTTCTCGTACGGTTGGAGAATACCGGTCGCCGTTAGTTGTACTACGCCCCGTTCGGTAAGGTCGCTCCATTCCGGGGGCGTTAGCTCTCTCCAGCTCAGGCGGCCCGAGACCAGATCCTCTCGGCTGTAGTTTATCATATGGAGAAACGCTTCATTGGCTTCGATAATCCGGCCTGCAAAATCCCAGATGAAGATCCCAAAAATGTTGGCGTCGACCAGGCGCCGAATCTTCGCTTCTCGTTTCTCGAGATCGTGATAAAGACGGGTATTCTCGAGTGAGATCGCGGCTTGCGACGCCAGCAGCTTCAGCACGGTAAGCCGCGCCGGAGTAAAGACATAAGGGGTCAGACTATTTTCCAGGTAAAGCAGACCGATCAGCTTGGCCTGATTAATCAACGGAATGCAGAGAATTGACCGGGCGTGGCGCCGCCGAATATACGGATCGAAAGAAAACGCGTTCTGGGCCGAGGCGTCGTCCAGAATCACACTCTCTCGGGTCCGCATGACGTAATGGACGATCGATTCTGGCACCGCAGCATCGGACACGACTGCTGGTCGCAAACTTACGATGATGGCGTCCCCGCTGGTGGTGGCTTCAGCCTCGATCCGCTGCCGTGATAAACTGAGTCGCGAAGAAGGGATTGCCGGCAGTCCGTTGATGCACCAGCTGCGCAAGCGGAGCAGCCCGGATCGGTTCGCAGTGAAGAGAATCTGCAATTAGCTTTTCCAGATCTTCACAGCTCAGGGGCGCAAGCACAATTCGGTGTACTACCGCTCCTGCTTGGCGCATCTCTTCCAGCTTGCGCATCAGTGGATGAGAGGAATTAACTTCGTTGTCTCGATAGGCGCCGATCAACAGCAAATGCCGTATATCCGGTTCGGTGAGCAGATCCTCGAGCAGATCAAGGGTTGACGAGTCCAACCATTGTAGATCATCGAGGAACAGAACCAGCGGATGTTCCCGTCGGGCGAATACGCCGATAAATCGCCGGAACACTAGCTGGAAGCGCGCTTGGGCGTCCTTGGGCGGAAGCACAGTAACTGGTGGCTGCTCCCCGATGATGAGCTTCAGTTCGGGAACTAGATCCACAATCAGCCGTCCGTTTGGACCTAGCGCCTCGCCGAACGCGTGCCGCCAGCTCTGCAGCTCGGTTTCACTGGTACTCAGAAGGAAGCGGATTAGGCCCTGAAATGCCTGAGCTAGGGTGACATAGGGTATGTCACGTTTGTACAGGTCGAACTTGCCCGATGCAAAGAGGGCGCGGGGTTGAACCAGCACTTTTTGCAACTCATTGACGACAGAGGACTTGCCGATACCGGAATATCCCGAGACCAGCACTAACTCCGGCAGGGCGCCGGCCACGATGCGGTCGAATGAGGCAAGCAAAGTCTCGATCTCACGCCCTCGTCCGTACAATTTCTCGGGGATCAATAGCCGGTCGGGAGTGTCGTGCTCGCCGAGCGGGAATTCGGGAATGGTCTGCGCCTCCTCGGGGAGGGCGTGCGTCCCCGCGCGCCGCAATGGATCGCGAGGATCCGCCGTCGCCGAGGTGTCTGCAGTTGTAATTCGCGCAGATGTGGAACGGCTATGGCGGACAGGCTGCGATCCCTCCAGTTCATCCAGACACCGCTGTAGATCACTTTCAACACCAGCCGCCGTCTGGTAGCGTTCTTCCGCAGTCTTGGCCAGCAGCTTCATGATGATGGCAGAGACGGGCGGTGGAATCGTTTCAAACTGCTCCGTGGGCGCGACCGGCTGTCTCGCAATGTGACAGTGGACCCATTCCATCGGATCGGAGGCCATGAAAGGAAGAGTCCCGGTCAGCATTTCATAAAGGGTGACGCCGAGGGAGTAGAGATCGCTCCGGCAGTCAACACAGCGATTCATACGGCCAGTCTGCTCGGGCGCCATGTAGGCAAGGGTCCCTGCGAGAAACTCGGGAGGTTCGGCCGGTTGCCGCTCGCGCGGAAGCTTCGAAGCGATACCAAACCCCCTTAGCCAGCACCGGCCGGCTACGGGATCCACGAGAACATTTGCCGGCTTGATGTCCTTATGGATAATTCCGCGCTCATGCAAGTGGTCGATCGCAGCCGAAAGGCTGACCGCCAGACGCAAGAAAAGCGCCAACTCCAATGGATTACCGAGCAACTGATCGAGAGGCACACCGCCTGGGTCCTAGAACTCAAGTACGATGCGGTCCGAATCCCTAGCTACCGCGATCGGGCGGGCGGACCATGCAGGATCCAGCGCTTCTCTAAAAGAGCATTCGTGCTCCAGCCGTTCCAGACACTCTGACGCCGGATGTTCCGCAACCGGTGAAAGCACGAGGATCGGACACCCATCGCCCTGACTCCGCCCGCGATAGAGGATAAAGTCTTCATCCTTTCGTAGCACCTCGAAGGTATATGTTGATAGCTCGATCACAGCCGGGGCTCCAGCAAACTGGGAATTTACCAAGTTGCACTAACCGCGCGAGTGTCAATGCTACTGGCATGCCCCAAAAAAAGCTTTACTGAGCACAGCGTCTCATATTGCCCGATGATCCTCGCTTATCCCCGTTGTCTGCTTGGCAACTGAGGACGTATCATGTGGCTCGAAACTAAGCCCGGCGTGATCGATACGTAGCCCCTCTCTGGTCGCAAGAATAACGAGAGACACAGCGCAAACGAAGAAAAGAATACAAGCGCCCAACCAGAAATACTGCCAAAATCCACCCGATTCCACGACGGTAGTGAGCATCGCTGAAACGTACGAAAGCGTCCCGGTTACACCGGAACCGACGAGTTTCGCAACCGTCGTGCCTTCCGGTAAACGCGGAAGACGTTCGTTAGTTGCCGGGGGGTGTGAAAGGTTAATCTTCATAAGTGCGCCAAGATGCAGGTTGCGGGCCACACCCCGTACGGCGTCATAACTCCCTGGTTTTGAGGATTGTATGTCGGCTACGCCTCAATGCTAGCCGGGGCTGAAGTTTCGGACGTCCGAAATCCGGGACCTACCCTATAGAGTAACTGATGGGGTCGCCTCAGGATTTCGCGTGTCGGCTTCGCGTTAGGTTAATCACCAGATTGTAGTTTTCTTCGGTGTAGTCGGTGAATGCTTTCGCCACATGTACTAAGGTGTCGGTACGGTTAGTTGAAAGCAGGTCGATGTTAGAAAACGTCATCCTGAATCTTTCAAACGACTCTCTTTGTACGCCGAGGGAGAAAGTAGCAAGACATCGAAGCCGCAATTGGTGCGAGTCAGTTCTACTCGGTCTTTTATTGGCTGATCACGAAAAGAACTATGTAAGTAATTGTGCCTGCGCCCGAATGGGATGCATTTATTGTCTCGATAGGCCCATTTCACAACCTGCTCCGGCTAGTCCGGTATTTCGGACTCTATCAAACCGAAAGCCTAACTTCCCGAAACTTCGTACTGAGATTTGCTCACTGGTATGCTGTGCATAATTGCCTCTTCGCCGAGGTATAAAGTAGCAACAATTATGGATTGGCATGGAACCTGTTCTCAGCGCGTTTAGAGAGAGCGAAAGAGAAAGAGTCTATGGCACTGAATATAGGAATACTCGCTCGGGCAGCGCTCGAGGCACGCGGATTAGCAATGGACGCTGTTCAGGCAGCCAACTCCGGCCACCTCGGCCTGCCATTGGGCGACGCGGA
>Ga0185299_10002440_pt1 | contig 28564 bp, 22 predicted proteins | sample PaiPotPPA55metaG_FD_128002 | JGI IMG/M metagenome (GOLD analysis project Ga0185299, IMG submission 128002) | Iron sulfur acid spring bacterial and archeal communities from Banff, Canada, to study Microbial Dark Matter (Phase II) - Paint Pots PPA... ...
ATAATTTTTGGCATGTCGCTCTGGTCGATGCCGGTGCGGTTCATGCCGGGGTTGATGTCGAGGAAAATCCCTGCGCGGCTTGTGCGCCACTGCTGGAGCTGCTCTTCACTTTCTACGAGAACGGAAATGCGGACTTCGGGGAACTGCTGGGCGATTTCGTGAGCGCGGCGGGCGTTGGCCCCCATTGCGGGATAGGCAAGAAGCACGTCGGTTGCGCCGCTGCGGCAGGCTGTCAGGAGCTCTAGCGTGGTGGCGCATTTAAAATTTTGCACGCCATGATCGAGCAGCATTTTGAGGGTATAACCCAGCTTCGCGGTTTTGATGTGGACGCGCCAGCGGTTTGCATCGCCGGAGAGCAAGGCCAGAGTGCGGTGTATGTTGTTGGCGATTTCTTCGGGATAGATGAGTAATGCCGGGGTTAGGACGTCTTCAATTGCCGAGATGGTGTAGCGCTGGTGCCAGGACAGTTCGGGCAGCATGGATTTCTGCGCGGCCATTACGGATTTGATGATAACGCGTCGGTGTGTGCGCCGCCAAAGAGCTCGAGCTTCGCTCGAGGGACAGCCGAGGGCGGCTGTCCCCATATGTGCGTGCGGATATGCTGCACGCGAGATGCCTCTCTTCGCCTGAAGGACAGCTCCGCTCGGGATGACGGCTTCGCGCTGTGGCGGCCAGCGTGATTGACGAAGTATTTCACTGAGAGTACGCTCACGAAACTTTATCGTGCGGAGGTGCGATCTGGCAGAGCGTAGTGAGCGCGGGGATCTGGTTCGCGGTCTCGGGTTGTGGTCAGCGACGGCGATTGTCATTGGGGACACGATTGGGACCGGGGTTTTTCTGGTTACCAGCGATATGGCGCGAGCGGTGGGATCGGCGACGCTCGTGTTTGTGGCGTGGATTGCCGGCGGTTTTATCGTCCTGTGCGGGGCGTTTTGTTATGCGGAGCTGGGCGCGGCGTTTCCGAAGGCGGGCGGGCCTTACGTTTATCTGAGCCGGGGACTCGGACCGCTGTGGGGATTTCTGTTTGGGTGGATGAGTTCGTTTCTGGAGCGGCCGGTGGCTATGGCGACGCTGGCGGCGGGCTTTCTGCGGTTCGCGGGATTTTTGTTTCCGGTGGTAGGCACGCCGTTGTTTCGAGGACACGTGGGAAGTTATGAGTTCGTGTTTACAGCGGCTCAGCCACTGGCGGCGCTGGTGGTACTGGTTGTAACCGCGATTAATTATCTGAGCGTGCGGATGGGTGGGGCGATTCAGGTGTTGCTGACGTGTTTGAAGATGGGAACGATTCTAGGGATTGTGATCGCAGGAATTCTTTTTGGGGGCAAGCATGTGGTTGAAACTGCGCCGGTGATTGCGCCGCTCGGGTGGGCAACGATTGGAACGCTACTGACGGGGCTGGTTCCGGCGATGTGGGCTTACAACGGGTTCAATGATCTGGGGGACTTGGGCGAAGAGATTATGAATCCGCAGAAAAATATTCCCGTCGCAATTATTTTGGGGCTGCTGACGGTGGGTGGATTGTACTTGGTGGCGAATGTGGTTTACTTCCATACCTTGCCGTTTGCGGAGATCGCTGCTTCGCAACATGTGGCGTCGGATGTGGTGCACTCGTTTGCGGGATCGCGCGGGGCGGCGTGGCTTACGGTCGCGATGGCGGTTTCGGCGTTGGGAGCGCTGCATGTAGTGGTCATGACAGGGGCGCGGATTCCGTTTGCGATGGCGCGGGATGGAGTTTTCTTTTCGTTCGCGAAGCGGATTCAACCGCGCTTTCATACGCCGAGCGGAGCGTTGATCTTCATGGGATGCGTGGCGGCGCTGCTGGCGCTGACGGGGACGTTTGAGGAACTTTATTCGCTGTTCGTGTTTGCGGTGTGGATTTTTTTTGCGTTGACGGCGATTGCGGTTCTTCGTTTGCGGCGGACCGAACCGGAGCTTTTGAGGCCTTATCGGGCCTGGGGTTATCCGTGGACTCCGCTGATTTTCTTTTTTGCGGCCGCGGCTTTGACCATTAACTTGTGGATGGTTCGGCCGGTGAGGTCGTCGTTGGGGCTGCTGGTGATTGTGGCGGGGGTGCCGTTTTTTTATCGGTGGCGCCGGGCAGGTTGACGACTCCAGGGTGCGCTTGCTCTTTCTTGGGGGAACTTCGGGAAAAAAGCCAACGAGTCAAAATCCCCAGCCTGCAGTTCTTTAAGATAGGGATTCTTCGACTGCGCGCTCGTTCGAGCTCGCTTCGCTCAGAGTGACAGGTTTTGAGTGATCCGCTCTATTCGGAAACAAGCAGGTCCCTCCACCACACTCGTTACGAACTTTGGGAGGGCGGAATGCGGGTGGCGCCGGCCAGCCACTCGGCTTGGCGGGGATCTCCATTATTGACCGCGTAAAGGACAAGTTCAACGCGGGTCGAGACGCCCAGTTTTTCGAACACGCGAAAAAGATATTTCTTGATGGTGTGCTCGCTGAGGTTGAGTTCGCGGGCAATCTGGCGGTTGCTGAGGCCTTCCGCGACCAGGGCGACGACCTGTTGTTCACGCGGGGTGAGGAGGCTGCCGCCGACGGAATTCAGCACGCGCAGGGAGGGCACTTCGGAGATGAGGTCCATCAGATAGTTGAGTTGTTCGGTGTTCGCCCAAATTTGTCCGGCGGCCACGCGGAGCAGACTCTTGCACAGCATGCGAAGGTTGGCCTCGGTGATGGAAAAAATGCCGCGGGCGCCGGAGCGGAAGGCGCTGACCACGAGTTCGCGGTCGCAGCGATCGACCAGGAGGAGCTTAGGGATCTCGGGATGGGAAAAATGAAAGCGGCGCAGAGTCGCCATGGTTTCGGGCGAGCCGGCTGTCTGATTCGACGAAAGGACGGCGATCCGCGGAACTTTTGCAGAAACGGCTTGCAGGATGGAGACGGTTTCCATTTCACAAGTGTTGATATGAAATTCGGCGTGGCGACGCAAGGCGCTGTGCAGCAACTGAGCCTGCATACGGCTGGAGTCGGCGATGAGGACATCGATGGTGTCGGGAGGGACGGCGTACGTCAGATTGGTCAAACAGTCTCCTTAAAACATCAAAAGAGAAACGGTGCGGCGATTCTAGGGAGAAGCAAATGGAGTTCACAAGGACATGGGTCACAAAATGTGGGTGCCACTCTCAAAACGGGAATTGCGATTGCCGTGCGGCGAAGATCTTGTGAACGAGTGAATTAGTGTGGAACGTCGGTCTGCCAGTTTCCGGTGAGACTGTCCGCGCGGAGGAGCGAACCAAGCCCCTGGCGGGCGTTTCCGTCGATCAGGCGGCCGATGAAATGGGCTCCCAGTTGGGGAAGTTCCCCAGGCTTTTGCCTCTACCCTGTGACATCACAAACATGCAAGTCTACTTTTGTAGGTACTCCTATTGGAGACGCACCCACCCTACCCTTTCCACGCGGGCAACAGGAATCAATCTCTACAAGCCCTTGAGTTGATACGACGATTACTGCGGCCGGGCGTTTTTCCCAAAAGTGGAGAGCATTCCACTTTCGTGGACGGAACTTACTAAGTCTTGCGGCGACGGCGCAGTGAGTTTAAGTTGCGCAGTGAGGCACGAGAACGAGAGGCGTTCAAGAAAAGATATGGCGCGAGAACAAATGAAGCGCCGTTTCACTTTCTTCCGATTCACTGCAATCGGGGTGCTGATTCTGCAGAGTTGTTCGACCGTTCTCGCGCAGAATGAGAGGAAAGACCTGGGCGGAAACAAAAATGCTGCCCGAGCCAGCTTAACCGGAGCAGGAGCGGGGAGCGGTAGTGAAACGGCCGAAAAAACTGGAATAGCGGATGGCCAGGGAAACCTCTTACTCGGAGGGCAGCGCCATCCGCTGTACCGGTTACAACCCAGCGACGTGGTGGAGATCGATTTCGTCGTTGCGCCCGAGTTTAACCAAATCCTCACAATCCAGCCGGATGGTTACGTCATGTTGAAGGACGCCGGCATGGTGGGAGCGCAAGGACTCAATATGGCGGAATTCAGCGCAGCGGTGCAGAAGGCGTATCGGGGATATCTGCACGATCCGCAGGTGGCGGTAACGCTGAAGGATTTTGAGCGGCCGTACTTCATTGTCGGCGGGGAAGTCGGAAAGCCCGGCAAGTACGAATTACGCTCGGACACGACGGTGGCGGAGGCGGTACAGATTGCTGGAGGACTGACGCCGCAGTCGAAGCATTCGCAGGTGGTGCTGTTTCGGCGGGTGAATGACGATCTGATGGAAACGCGTCTGCTCAATCTGAAAAAGATGCTGAAGGATCGCAGCCTAAAAGAGGATGCACATCTTCGGCCCGGGGATTTGATTTTTGTTCCACAAAACTCGATTTCAAAAATCGCGCGCTTTGTGAGCAAGCCTTCCGCCGGTATGTACCTGAACTCGACTCAGTTTTAGAAATGGATTTTTGCCGCATGTCAGACGAAGACGTAATTCGGGTGCGACAGGCGGAACCAGCGCCGACCCTTCGGGAGTTGGCCATGGTGCTGTTCCGTCGGCGACGGTGCTTCCTTTGGGTCTCGGGTTTAGTGTTGGCGGTCGCGGTTCTGTATGCGTTTGCGGGGACAAGATATGAGGCCAGGATGAAGGTGCTGGTGCGACGAGGGCGCGCCAATGCTCCGGTGACCGCGGAGGAGAATGCTCCGCTGGACCTGACGCGAATGGTGATCACGGAAGAGGAATTGAATTCCGAGGTGGAGTTGCTGCGGGACGATGAGGTGTTGCGTCGGGTTGTGTTGGAGACGGGGATCGGCGGGCGCGACTGGTTTCACTTTCTGCGGATGAGTGAGGGAACTGCAGAGCGCGTAGAGCGGGCGGCGCGCCGGTTGGCCACCAAGATGGAAGTGGAGCCGGTGAAGAAAACGAACCTGATTGTCGTCAGCTATGCGGCGGACGATCCGCAGACCGCGGCGAAGGTATTGCAGTCTGTGGAGAAGGCGTACCTGGAGAAGCATATGGAAGTGCATCGCCCTACCGGCGAGTATCGCTTCTTCGAGCGGCAGATGGGGGAATCGCGGCGGCAATTGGAAGACTCGAAGCGGAAGTTGCTGGATTTTATGGAGAGACAGGGTGCGGTGGTGGCGGCCGAGGAGCGCGACTTGGCACTGCAAAAACTGAGCGACGTAGATGCCAGCTATCGCCAGACGAGAGTCGATCTAGTAGAAACGCAGGAGCGCGTGTGGACATTGGAGAGCCAGTTGGAGAAGTTACCGGAGCGGACAACGACGCAGGTTCGCAGGGCAGATAACGCGGAACTGCAGAAAGCCTTGAAGTCGAGCCTGCTGGATCTGCAATTAAAACGGACGGGGTTGCTGACGAAGTTCGAGCCCAGCCATCGTCTGGTGCAGGAAGTTGAACAGCAGATTGCGCAGGCCGAGGCGATGATCGCGGCGGAAAATGCGTTGCCATTGAAGGATGAAACGACCGACAAGAATGCGCAGTACGAATGGGCGAAGTCCGAATTACAAAAAACGCACGTGCAACTGAAGGCGCTGCAGGGCAGGGATAGTGCAAGCCGTGCGCAACTGGGCGCGTACCAGGCAATGGCGCAGCGACTGGGGGAGGACGCGATCACCCAGGATGATCTGCTCAGCTCAGAGAAAGCCGCCCAGGAGAACTATCTTCTTTATGTGAAGAAGCAGGAAGAAGCGCGCATCGATGATGCGCTGGACGAGGGGGGGATTGTCAACGTGGCGATTGCCGAACATCCGGCGGCTCCGGCTTTACCGCTGTGGTCTGCATGGACCGTGCTGGCGATTGGGCTGGCGGCGGCGGGGGCGGCGGGCACGGGCGCTGCGTTTACCGCGGACTATCTGGATACCGGCTTCCGCACACCGGACGATGTGCTGGCATATCTGAATGCGCCAGTGTTGGCATCGCTGCCGCGAAGGACCGTAGGAAGGCTTCCAGCATGAGGGAATCGCTCATGAGTTCCGGGCTTTTTGTCGCGCGGACGGCGGAGCGAGAGCGCGTGCGTCCCGAGGAAAAGAATTCAAAGCAAGTGGAAGGATGGAATCCGGAAGATTTCGCCCGGGAGCAGATCCAAGGACTGGTACGCCAGGTCTTTTTTTCCAGAGCCGAGCGCCCGGCGAGGCAGGTCGTATTCAGCGCGGCGGAGCCGGAGACGGATGTGCAGAATCTTTGCTGGCGAGTCGGTGAAGCACTGTCCCTGGAGACCTCGGGAGACATCGCACTTGTGGGAGAGTATCCGGAGGCTTTGCGAGACGCAGGGAGACGCGCGAGGGAAGTGGCGAATGCTGTTGAAGAGAGTGGCCGAGGGTTGCGCCAGGCGGCAACGCGAGTCGGATCCAATCTTTGGATAGTGGCGCCGGCTGGAAACGCGAAGGAGCAAGTTACTACCGCATCGTTGCATTCGTACCTGGCGGGAATCCGCTCGCAATTTGAGTACTCGATCGTGGTGGGACTGCCCGTTGCAGAGTCGAACGCTGCTACGGCGATGGCACAACTAGCAGACGGGATCGTTCTGGTGTTGTCGGCGCATCGCACGCGGCGAATCACGGCACGCAAGATAAAAGATAAGTTAGAGGGCGCACAAGTGCGCCTCTTGGGAACGGTTTTGAGCGATCGGACTTTTCCCATTCCAGAGCGAATTTATCGGAGATTGTAAGGTACGGACGACCTGGATTCAGGGTCACAGGGAATGGGTCAGATGTGTCTTCTGTTTTTATTAATTCAAGGCAGGAACAACCACACGTCGTGGACTGGGCCCGGCTGATTCCGGGAGGAACTCCGGAGTTTCGTGCCGGAGAAAAAAAGCCGGCTCGGTCGGTCAGGCTGGTCGCCTCCGAAAAAGTATCAGAAATCACCACGGTTGGGCACGCGGCGGAAAACGCAGCTAGTGCCCTAATTTCGCCGAGAAAAGCTTTTAACCGCGGAGTGCGCCAAGAATTCGCAGAGGTCGCGAAGAAAACAAAATCGAGACCAGAGATCTACCAAGACGCACGCGAATTATTTTTATTTTTGCCGGGCCTGCTGCAGAGCCGCATATCTGCTAGGGGATTGCGCTCCGTGGCGGCCGACTTCGGGTTGATCGGGCTGAATTGGCTGTTGATTGGGGCACTCCAAGTGCCGCTGCGAGGGTTATTTCCTGGCGTACGGGTCTTCGCATATGCAGCCGGAGCGCCCGCTCATCTGCTGGGTATTGCTTTACTTCAGGCTTCGCTGATAACTCTGCTGGGCTATGCAGAAGGACTCCACGTTGAAGACGGCGATCGTCGGGGACAGGCCCGCGTTCTAGGCAAATCCGTTTTGTGGGCGACTATTCTGTTGTGCTTTGCCTATGCCTTGCAGGGAGCTCTGTGGGCGACAAACGGATTGTTCTGCGGGGCCGGACTATTGCACTTTGGCACGCTTTGGGCGTGGCGGAAGCGGAGCGCGAGTCAGGACCGTAAGAAGCGGGCGTCGGGCGAGGTGCGCAACGTTCTAATTGTGGGAGCGGGAAGCGTGGGGCGGAGCATAGCTTCGCATTTGGAAGGCCATCCAGGAGGACGAGCGGTCTGCGGTTTTCTGGATAACGATCGACCGCTGAGCGACAAAGTGATTGGGCGAGTGCACGACCTGGCTCGCCTGGCGCGGATGGGATTTGTGGATGAGGTGATACTGGCGGCGCCGCACGATCGCGGCCTGATACGACAGGTGCTTCGCGAAGCGCGTCGTTTGTGTCTGGACGTGGAGATTGTCCCGGATTTGTTCGGATGCAAGCCGGCGGAGGTGGAAGTCGTCCAGGTCGGAGACTTGCGAATGATCTGCCTGCACGCGGAGCGCCTGCCCGTGGGTGGTTTGGCCCTGAAACGGGTGGTGGACGTGGTGGGAGCCGGGCTCGCGCTTACGCTGCTTGCGCCGGCGCTGGCGCTGATCGCGGGGTTGATCAAACTGCAATCGCCGGGACCGGCGTTCTATTGCGCGCGGCGGGCGGGACGGAAGGGGCGACTGTTCCGCTGCTACAAATTTCGCACCATGGTGAGCAATGCGGATGCGTTGAAAGACCAACTTCGGCAGAGCAATCAGAGGTCGGGACCATTCTTCAAGATGGCGGATGATCCGAGAATTACGCGCTTGGGACGTTTTCTGCGGCGTTACAGCCTGGATGAACTCCCGCAGCTGGGGAACGTGCTGAAAGGGAACATGAGTTTAGTGGGGCCTCGGCCGCATCCCATGGACGATGTTGCCGCTTACGAGATCGAGCATCTAGCGCGGCTTGACGTGACGCCCGGAATGACGGGGTTGTGGCAGGTTTCGGCTCGCCGCGATCCGTCATTTCAACGCGGCATGGAGCTGGATCGGGAGTACATCCGGACCTGGAGCATGAAATCGGATCTGCGAATTCTGCTGAGAACTTTCTGGGCCGTGGCGAGGGGGAGCGGGGACTGATGGAATCGATTGCGCTAAGCCGGGAACGAGCGGGAATCGTAGGCGATTTTCCGGCTTGGGCATTGAGGGGCGTTTTGCGTCCCATGCAGGTGTTGATGGCGGCGCCTTCGCTGCTATTTCTGGCTACGCTCTCGGCAATGCTGCTGCGGCATCCGGATGTCGCGTTTTATGAGATTGACCGCGTGGCGTTCGCGCTTCTGCTGATAGGAGTCGTGGGGCGGGAAATAATCCTGCGGCACCGGCTGTTCGCGGTAGAGCGGGCGACCTGGCCGATGATGGGGCTGACCGGGCTGGCCCTTGCTAGCGTAATTCGACAACCATTCGACCACGAGACCTGGAGCTTGCTGGCGTCGAAGTTCATCGTTCCTTTCGTGCTTTTTCATTTGGCGGGGCTGGTATTCACAGAGGAAAGAAGGTTTCGGCAGTTTGAGGGGTTCGCATTGATGGTGCTGGGCTATCTGAGCTTTACCGCCATCGCGTTCCTGTCAGGCGCGCACTCCCTTATCTTCCCCCGCTTCATTCTGGATGCAAGCCTGGGATTTCACGCCGATCGGGCGCGAGGGCCGCTGCTGCAGGCGGTAGCCAATGGCGTCTCATTGAACATGCTCGGATTGCTGGCTCTGCATGCCTACCAGCGAGGAAGCGCGCGAGGTGTAAAGATTGCGGTTTTATTGGGGTCGGTGCCGATTGCGATCCTGGCTACCATGACGCGGGCGGTCTGGTTGTCATTTGCCGGAACCGTCATCGTGCTGATTATTCTTTCAGAGAGCCGAGTCTTGCGACGCGCCTGCATGGGACTGGTTTTGATCGCGGCGGCGGGGCTTGCGGTGGTCATAAGTTCGCATGACCTGCGGGTCTCGCTGAGTGATCGGCTGGAAGAACGCGGTCCGCTGGCGTATCGCGCAGCTGTTTACGCCGGTGGCTGGGACATGTTTTTGGGGCGTCCGCTGACCGGGTGGGGGTTTCACCAGATGCCGGCCGAGTTGCCCCGGCATGTCAGCGGGTACGAGGAAAAAGTTCTGTATCCGCACAACACGTACCTGGAAGTACTGGTGGAGTTTGGGGTGGTGGGGCTGGCGCTCTATCTGTGGCTGATGTGGGAGTTGTGGCGGCTGGGGCGCGGCGCGATGCCTACTGGAGAGGAAAACAGTTTTCTCGATTCGCAATTTCACCGCATGTGGCCGATTCTGCTGGCGGTTTATTGGGTGAACGCGGCGATGGTTGTGATGAGCTATCAATTCGTGAACGCGTTGCTGTTTACAGTAGCCGGCATGCTGGCCGCCCAGGGGCGGAGAGCGGAGGGTTGCAGGTAATGCCAACGATCGCCTATCTCGCCAATCAGTTTCCGTCCGCGCTCGAACCTTATGTGGGTGAGGAGATCGCGGAGTTGCGCGGGCGGGGAGTTCGGGTGATTGCGGGGAGCGTGCGGACGCCGGCGGCGAACGAAGTTTCGGCGACCGAGTGCGCGCCCGAGATCGTGTTGCAGCCGCTAAAAGGAATCGTTCTGCTGCGAGCAATCTGGCTCTGTGTGCGGCGGGGGAAACGGATTTCGCCGCTGATCGCGCGAGTCGTTTTCCGAGACGCTGAGAGACCGCTGAACCGACTGAAAGCGCTGGTGCACACCGGGCTGGGCGCCTGCTACGCGGTGCTGCTGGAGGGACGAGAGGTGGAGCACGTCCATGTCCATCATGGATATTTTGGATCGTGGATCGCGATGGTGGCGGCTCGTCTGCTAGGCGTGGGATTCAGTATGACGCTCCATGGGTCGGACCTGCTGCTGCATGGAACTTATCTTGAAGAGAAGCTACAGAGTTGTGCGTTTTGCCTGACTGTATCGGAATATAACCGCAGATACATTCTGCAGCGTCATCCCGCGGTTGATTCGGTGAAAGTGATCGTGGCGCGGTTGGGAGTGGAAGTCTCTCAGACTGTCGTCCCGGCTCCGAAACCGAATAGGAAGGGTGTCCCGTTCACGCTCCTGGCGATTGGGCGTCTGCATGCGGTGAAGGATCACGCATTTCTTATTCGGGCTTGCGCGCAACTTCAGCAGCGCGGGGTGTCATTCGAGTGTTTGATTGCAGGCTCCGGGGGCGAGTGGCACAACCTTCAATCACTCATTCGACAGTTTGGACTTGATGACCGAGTCACTCTGCTTGGGCATGTGGCGCACTGGAACCTGGGGTTGTGGTATGACCGGGCCGACGTGGTTGTACTTACGAGCCGAAGCGAGGGGATTCCGTTGGTGCTGATGGAGGCCATGGCGCGGTGCAAGATTGTGCTGGCGCCCGATATCACGGGAATTCCTGAACTCGTAATCACCGGCAAGACGGGCTTTCTGTATGAAGCCGGATCGCTCGATAAGTTTGTGGCTCGGCTGCTTTTCATCCGTTCGCTGATGCAGGCGCCGGATGATCCTCATCTCAGTCCTTACATTTCTTCGGGGACTGCACAACTGGAGCGGGTAGGGCTTGCGGCTCAGGCGCATATTCTTCACAACTTCAACCGCAGGAAGAATCTGCAATTATTCGGCGATTTGTTTCTGCGGCGGATTGCCTCGCAAGCGGAAAGCGTTGCTCATGAGAATTTTATACTGCAACAAATATAACTATCCCTTCAGTGGAACTGAAGTCTACCTCTTCGAACTCATGCAATTGATGCGCGAGCGGGACCATGAGGTCGCGCTATTTTCCATGGCCGATCCACGCGGGGAGCCGACTCCATTCGATCAGCACTTTGTGCCGCACATCGACTTCAAGGCCAGGTCACGGTGGTGGAACAAGCCGCGGCAGGTGGGACAGGCAATTTATTCGGCGGACGCGCGGAGGCGGGTCCGCGCGATGATCGAGGAATTCCGGCCGGATGTGGCGCATGTACGCAATATCTACCATCATTTGTCGCCGTCGATTTTATGGGAGTTGAAAGCGCAGAACGTTCCCGTGGTGTATCACCTGAATGATTTCAAACTGTTGTGTCCGAGCTACAACCTGGTGTCGCAGGGGGAAACATGTGAGGCGTGCAAGGGGGGCGAGTTTTGGCATGCGATTGAGAAACGTTGTTATCCAGGGACTGGAGCGCTGGTGGCTTTGACCGCGGAAGCCTATGCACAGCGTTGGCTGGGCACGTACGAGAAGTGCGTGGACCTGTTCCTGGCGCCCAGCCGGTTCGTTCGCGACAAGTTCGTGGAGCATGGATGGGACGGCGGAAAGTTTGAGGTGCTGGCGCATTTTCAGACGGCTCACACATTGCGTGAGCTGGATGCGAAGAACGATGGGCCAGTACTGTACTTCGGAAGGCTGTCGGCGGAGAAGGGTATCGCGGATTTGCTGCGAGCCATGCAGAAACTTCCGCAGATGCGGTTGATGGTGGCAGGCGACGGGCCGCAGCGCGGAGAGTTGCAGAGATTGGCAAATTCTCTCAGTTTGTCCAACGTTAAGTTTGTGGGACATGTGGGCGGAGAAGAACGGGATACGCTGATTGCCAAGTCGTGCTTCACTGTCCTGCCTTCCCATGCTTACGAGACGCTGGGAAAGACCATCCTTGAATCGTATGCGGAGGGACGTGCGGTGGTGGCGTCGGATCTAGGTTCAAGGCGGGAGTTGGTTCAGCACGGGGAGACCGGACTTCTGTATCGTCCGAGCGACGTGGATCAACTCGCGGACGCCATTCAATCTCTCGCGTCAAGGCCGGAGTGGGCGGAGAAGATGGGACGCGCGGGATGGGAGATGGTACGGCAGCGCCACACGCCTGAGGGACACTATCAGAAACTGCTGAGTCTATATGAAGGCCTTGTCGCACAGAAAAAGACGCGCACTCCGACGCGACCAGAAACCTTGGAAGAGGCCCCATCGCAACTATCGCGAACAACGTCCTCGGGAGAGAAACAGACTCCAATCACTCCCGAACACCGAGTTGCGCTGCGGGTTGCCTTTATCGGCGGACGCGGGGTGATTTCGAAATATAGCGGGATTGAAACCTATTACGAGGAAGTCGGAAAACGGCTGGCGGAGATGGGGCACGAAGTTACGGTGTACTGCCGCAATTACTTCACACCGGCGGTGACGGAATACAACGGCCTGCGATTGGTGCGGCTGCCGACGATCCGGTCAAAACATTTGGAAACCCTGGTGCACACGCTACTGAGCACGACCCACGCCATGACCCAGCAGTATGACGTAGTTCATTATCATGCCCTTGGGCCGGCGCTGTTTTCGTTTTTCCCCCGGCTGCTAGGAAAAAAGACGGCGGTCACCGTGCAGGGGCTGGACTGGCAACGAAAAAAATGGGGTCAGGTTGCATCCGCAGTGCTGCGACTGGGAGAGCGAGCGTCGGGCTATCTTCCGAACGCAACGATGGTGGTTTCGCAGACTCTGCAACGACACTACCGAGACGTTCATGGGATCGAACCTTTTTATGTTGCGAATGGTGCGGTCCTGCGGGAACGCAGCGAGCCCAGGAAGATTCTGGAGTGGGGACTCGATCCGGGGAAATACGTTCTGTTTCTGGGGAGATTGTCGCCGGAGAAGGGTTGCCATCTGCTTGTCGAAGCCTTCGAGAACGTTGATACGGATGCGACGCTGGTGATGGCGGGGTCATCGAGTTACTCCAACGAGTACATCCGGGATTTGCAGACGCATGCCAGCGAACGCATCCGGATTCTCGACTGCACGTCGGGCGAGACTCTGGACGAACTTCTCACCAATGCCATGTTATTTGTGCTGCCATCGGATTTGGAAGGGCTGTCGCTGGCGTTGTTGGATGCCATGGGAGCAGGGCTCTGCGTGTTGGCCAGCGACATTCCAGAGAATCGCGAATTAGTGGACGGAGTAGGATTTACTTTCCAACGCGGGAGTGCAACCGATCTGGCAGACCGATTGCGTTTTCTGATTGCGAATCCCGCGGTGCGCGAAGCCGCGGGCAGGACGGCAAGGAGGCGAGTCGAGGAACAGTATCAGTGGCAGAAGATTACCGGGGATATTGAGAAAACATACTTTCAGTTGATGGGATCGGATCCTCCGCATTCGACCAGCAAGAAGCCTGCCGCGAGGGTGGTGGCGGCAGACGAGCGCATGGGCTCGGAACGGAAAGCAGGGTAGTTACCGGCTGCAGACAAAAAGAGATGACGACGTCTGACCAGAGGACGGGGCGAACCCCGTCCTTTTTTATTACAATCATGTTCTTGTCTTGCCAGGGGCCGAGGTGCGGCGATGGCCCTGAAGCAAATCAGATTACGAATGAGAAATACCATTCTTGTCACCGGCGGAGCAGGCTTCATCGGGTCCAACTTTATCCTGCAGCAGATGCGGGACGAATCTGTCTCGATCGTAAATCTGGACAAACTGACGTATGCGGGGAACCTGCATAATCTGGAGAGCATCGCAGCGAGTCCTCGATATGAGTTCGTTCACGGCGATATCGGCGATCGCGGTCTTGTCGGTCGTCTTCTGGAAAAGCACGGGCCGAACGCGATCGCGCACTTTGCCGCGGAGAGCCATGTAGATCGCTCCATCCGAGGGCCAGAAGATTTTATTCGCACCAACGTTGACGGGACCTTCGCTTTACTGGAAGAGACGCGAGCGTATTGGAGCGCGCTTTCAGGCGAGCCGCTAAAACGATTCCGATTCCTGCACGTTTCTACCGATGAAGTGTACGGTTCGCTCGGGCCGGACGATCCGCCCTTTTGCGAAACTACTCCGTACGCTCCCAACAGTCCGTACGCCGCGTCGAAAGCCGCATCGGATCATCTGGTGCGGGCCTATCACCACACTTATGGGTTGCCGACACTGACGACGAATTGCTCGAATAATTACGGGCCCTATCAGTTTCCGGAGAAACTCATTCCGTTGATGATCGTGAATGCGCGTGACGGCAAGCCACTGCCGGTTTATGGAGACGGAAAGAATGTCCGAGACTGGCTTTATGTGGAAGATCACTGCGAGGCGATCGCAACCGTGTTGCGCGGCGGGCGGCCTGGAGAAACCTACAACGTTGGCGGCTGGAATGAGATGCCAAACATTGAGATCGTCAAGACCATCTGCAATTTGGTGGATGAGATGGCGCCCCCGGGACCAACCGCTCGCCGGGAGCTGATTACTTTTGTGAAGGACCGGCCGGGACACGATCGCCGTTATGCGATGGACGCGCGCAAGATCGAACGCGAGCTGGGATGGAAGCCCAAAGCGACATTTGAAAATGGGATTCGGAAAACGGTTCGCTGGTATCTTGAACATGAGGCGTGGGTGCGAGGCGTGACCAGCGGAAGCTATCGGCAGTGGGTGGCTACGCACTATTCCACGTAGTTGCGCAGAAGTCGCCGCGAATCGCAATCGCAAACGCCATAGAATAGAAAAGATCGACTAAATTATGGCAGAGAGCACGCGATATAAAGGGATCATTCTGGCGGGAGGGTCGGGGACGCGTCTGTATCCGGTGACGCAGGCGATGGGAAAGAGTTTGCTTCCCGTCTATAACAAACCCATGATTTATTACCCGCTCTGCACCCTCATGTTGGCGGGAATCCGCGACATTCTGGTGATTTCGACTCCCGAAGATGTACCCAAGTTCCAGATCGTTCTGCGGGACGGCAGCCAGTATGGGATTCGTCTGCAATATCTGGTGCAAAACAAACCGGAGGGAATTGCGCAGGCATTTTTGCTGGGAGACAAATTCCTGGATGGCAATCCCTGCGCGCTGATTCTGGGGGACAATATTTTTTATGGCCACGATCTGGCGAAAGATCTGCGAGAGGCGACGCGCAAAGTGGAGGGCGCTCGAGTGTTCGCGTATCCGGTGCATGACCCAGAGCGCTACGGTGTGGTGGAGTTCGATGCCAACGGGCGCGCATTGAGCATTGAGGAAAAGCCGAAGCAGCCAAAATCGCGATACGCTGTCACCGGACTCTATTTCTACGATCACCGCGTGGTGGAGATTGCGAAGACGCTGAAACCCAGCGCGCGCGGCGAGCTTGAGATCACCGATGTGAACCAGGAGTACTTGAAAAATGGGCGGCTGGAAGTGGTGGTAATGGGGCGGGGCATGGCCTGGCTGGATACGGGCACGCATGAATCGTTGATGGATGCGGCGCTCTACATTCAGGCAATCGAAAAAAGGCAGGGGTTGATGGTGGCGTGTCCGGAAGAGATCGCCTATCGCTCCGGTTACATTACGGCGGCAGAGGTTGAAAAGATTGGAAGCACCATGAAAAACAGCAGCTACGGCGCTTATCTTCTCCAGCTTTTGCGAGAGAAAGTATTCTGAGGTGACTGCGGTTCCACAGACCCGAAAGGCAATGGGCGCGATCCATAAAATCTCGACTTCTCTGCCGGGTGTCGTCATTCTGGAGCCGCGCGTGTTTGCCGACGAGCGCGGATTTTTTCTGGAGAGCTATAACGAGAAGGCCTTTGCAGAACTCGGAATTGAGGAACGTTTTGTTCAGGATAACCATTCGAGTTCGCAACGGAACGTCCTGCGCGGGCTGCATTATCAGATCGAACATGCTCAGGGAAAATTGGTGCGGGCGGTGGAGGGAGAGATTCTCGATGTCGCGGTGGACATGCGCCGGAGCTCTCCAACGTTCGGCGGATGGGAGGCGGTGCGCTTGTCGGGCGAGAACAAGCGCATGCTCTGGATTCCGGCGGGCTTTGCACATGGGTTTCGCGTTATTTCGGAAAAGGCGCAGGTCCTGTACAAGGCGACCGATTATTATTCTCCGGAACATGAACGCACTGTGGCATGGAATGATCCGAATTTGAAAGTTAACTGGGAGTTGCAAGACGAACCGATAGTCTCCGCCAAAGATCAGCTCGGCGTCGCTCTTCGCGATGCCGAGACTTTCGAATAGGCGCAGAAAACGACTGAAATGAAAGCGATGATTTTAGGCGCCTCGGGGCTTTTAGGTAAGGAACTCCTCCGCGAATGGACGTCTGATGAGGTTCTCGGACTATCCTCGCGCGACGTCGACATTCGCGATGCGGATAACGTGCAGAAGTTGGTGGAAATGAGCCGGCCGGATTGGATTGTATTGGCCGCCGCTTATACCAACGTGGATGATTGCGAGAGTCATCCCGATCTGGCGTTTGCCGTGAATCGCGATGGCGCGGTGAATGTCGCTCAGGCCGCGAAACGGAATAGCGCGAAGCTTTTGTTTCTCAGTTCCGATTACGTTTTCGATGGAAAGAAGACGTCGCCGTACGAAACCGGAGATCAGCGCAATCCGCAGAGCGTGTACGGGCGTTCCAAGGCTGAGGCGGAAGTTCAATTGCTGGAAGTGCTACCGGAATGCTGCATCGCGCGGACTTCGTGGCTGTTCGGGACGGGCGGAAAATGCTTTCCGGACACGATCCTGAAACTGGCAGCTACCCGGCCGGTCCTGGACGTGGTGAATGATCAGCGCGGATGCCCCACCTACGCCGTCGACCTGGCGAGGTCGATCGTCGAATTATGCCGCAACCGTGCGCATGGAATCGTGCATGCGACCAATTCTGGGGATTGTTCGTGGTTTGAGTTTGCGCGCGAGATCATAAAGGACGCTGGACTTGGCACCGAAGTGCGTCCGGTCAGCAGTCAGCAGATGGCGCGTCCCGCGCCGCGCCCGGCGTACTCTGTGCTATCGGCGAAGAGCTTGCAGCAGTATGGAATTGCCATGCCCACATGGCAGGATGCATTAGAGAGATATTTGCGGGAACGAGAGAACTAAGCCTTTGCCACCGTTGCTTCTTCTGAGGCGACGCTGCTACGATGCCGCGGAGTGTGTCATTGAAATCCATCCTGAATTTCATCGACGGACAGTACGTTCGCGGGAAGCGGGAATTTCCCGACGTGAATCCAGCGGACGGTAGCGTGATCGCTCAGGTTACCGAAGCGGATCATGGTCTTGTCGATGATGCGGTGCAGGCCGCCCGCAAAGCGCTCCGAGGAGAGTGGGGTCAGTTGTCGATTCCCGCACGCGCGGCTCGGCTGCATAAAGTGGCCGATGCGATCGAAGCACGTTTCGATTGCTTCGTCGCCGCCGAGGTTGCTGACACGGGCAAGTCCATTGCGCTGGCTTCGAAATTGGATGTTCCGCGCGCGGTGGCGAATTTTCGCGCGTTCGCCGACCTGATCAAGACGGCTGGTCTGGAATCCTTCCAGACGGAAACTCCAGACGGCAAGAGCGCACTGAACTATGCTGTCCGCAAGCCTCTCGGAGTTGTTGGCATCATCACCCCGTGGAATCTTCCGCTCTTATTACTCACGTGGAAACTGGCCCCGGCCCTGGCTTGCGGCAACACCGTGGTGGTGAAACCCTCCGAGGAAACTCCTGCGACTGCGACGTTGCTTGCCGAGGTGATGAAGGAAGCTGGAATTCCCGACGGTGGTTACAACGTCGTCCACGGGTTCGGCCCTAACTCGGCGGGGGAGTTTCTTACGCAGCACAATGATGTGAACGCAGTCACTTTCACCGGCGAATCGCAGACCGGCGCGGCCATCATGAAGACGGTAGCGGCATCGGTGAAGCCGGTTTCCTTTGAACTCGGGGGCAAGAATGCGGCGATTGTGTTCGCAGATTGCGACTTTGAGGAGGCAGTCAACGGGATCAGTGAAGCGGTATTCCTGAACACCGGACAAGTTTGTTTGTGCACCGAACGGGTTTACGTTGAGCGCACGATTCTTGCGCGGTTCGTCGAAGCGCTTCAGCGCAAGGCGGAGAGTCTCCGCGTTGGATCTCCGCTGGAAAAAACGACAGATCTAGGGCCGCTGATTTCAGCGCAGCATCGCGAGAAAGTGCTGTCTTATTATCGGCTGGCACGCGAAGAAGGTGCGACCGTAGTGACCGGAGGCGGCATTCCTGAGTTCGGCAACGCTCTTGACAACGGATTTTATGTACAACCGACGATCTATACTGGATTGCCGGAATCGGCGCGCTGCGTGAAGGAAGAAATCTTCGGGCCGGTGTGCCATCTCGCCGCTTTCGATGCAGAAGAGCAAGCAATCAGCATGGCGAATGATACGAAGTACGGTCTGGCCGCCTCGATCTGGACGACGAACCTGAAGCGCGGCCACCGGGTAGCGCAGCGGATGAATGCCGGCATCACGTGGGTGAATTGCTGGTTCTTGCGAGACTTGCGAACGCCCTTCGGAGGGATGGGACTCTCGGGAATCGGACGTGAAGGCGGCATGCATTCCTTGAATTTCTATTCGGAGCTGAACAATATTTGTATTCGGTTGTGATGCCTGACCGCGACGTCATAAGAGCACCATGAAGAAAGTCGAAAGCAAAATTATTGAGGGCAAAGCAAGGCCGCGCGGCAAGTATCCGCATGTCAAGCGCGCGGGCGACTTTCTCTTCGTATCGGGGACGAGCGCGCGCCGCGGTGACGACACGATTGCCGGCGCCGAAGTCGACGAGGTAGGAAATAAGCATCTCGATATTCGAGAGCAGACAAAAGCTGTCATCGAGAACGTGCGCGACATTCTGGATAGCGTGGGCGCGCAGCTCGAGAATGTCGTTGAGGTAACGACCTACCTGGTAAACATGAACGATTTCGCGGGATATAACGAAGTCTACGGCAAATACTTCGACAACGATGGCCCGGCTCGCACGACTGTCGCCGTGCATCAGTTGCCGCATCCGCATCTGCTGATTGAAATCCGGGCGATGGCATACAAGCCTGAAGAACAGGAGTAACTATGGCGTCCATCAAAGACCTCAAAGCGTTCAACTTTCAGGCCTGGATCGAAGAGAACAAGGAAAAATTCAAACCCCCCGTGGGAAATGCGCAGGTGTGGGAAGATGGAGAAATGATGGTGACCGTGGTCGGAGGTCCGAACCAACGGCGCGATTATCACGACGATCCGACGGAGGAGTTTTTCTACCAGATGAAAGGCAACATTTCTATTCGCATCATGGAAACGCCCGGCAAGCCGCCGATCGAAATTCCAATTCAAGAAGGCGAGATTTTTCTTCTGCCGAAACACATGCGGCATTCCCCGCAGCGCCAGGCGGGGAGCATTGGACTGGTCGTCGAGATGCCGCGCCCGGAAGGCGTGGTAGATGGATTCGAATGGTATTGCCAGAATTGCCATCACTTGCTGCATCGGGCCGAAATGAAGTTGAAGAGTATCGTGCGCGATCTGCCTCCCTTGTTTGAGCAGTTTTACGGCAACGAGAACCTCCGCAAGTGCAAACGCTGTGGCGCGGTTCATCCCGGCAAACACTAAGTCGGCAGACAGTAAAAATGCCAGTCATCGACATCCACAATCATTTCTTCCCGCGCGACTGGCCTGATCTGGCGGCGCGATACAGCACTCCCAATTGGCCGTGGATCAAGCACCCGGAGCCGGGGAAGGCCGAAATCATGGTGGGTGACCGATTCTTCCGGCAGATTTATTCCGCGTGCTGGGACGCTGACGTGCGCCTCAACGAAATGGATCGGGACGACGTCGACATGCAGGTCTTGTCGGCTACGCCGGTGCTGTTCGCATACGAGCGCCCGGCGGTGCAAGCGCTGGATAGCGCGCGTCTGTTCAACGATGCGGCGCTGGAACTGTGCGCGCAGGGCAAGGGCAGGCTGAAATCATTGTGCCAAGTTCCTCTGCAGGATATCGACGCGTCGTGTAAAGAATTAAGCCGATGCGTTCGCGCCGGCCATCTCGGCGTGCAGATCGGTAATCACGTTGGAGAGAAAAATCTTGATGATCCTGGCATTGTGACGTTTTTGCATCACTGCGCGGATGAGGGCGCGGCCGTGCTGATTCATCCCTGGGACATGCTGGCGCCGCAGCGCATGCCGAAGTACATGATGCCTTGGACTGTGGGTATGCCGGCGGAGACCCAACTCGGCATTGTCGCGATGATTCTGGGCGGTGCGTTCGACAAGTTGCCGACGAAGCTGCATATCTGCTTTGCGCATGGCGGAGGAAGTTTTGCGTTTCTGTTGGGGCGTCTGGAAAATGCATGGCAGCATCATTCCGGGGCGCATGGCGTTTGCGAGTTGCCGCCCAGCCGCTACTTGAATCGCTTCTATGTGGATTCCGCGGTCTTCGACGATCGCGCCCTGGAGTTTCTGGTGGGAACGATGGGACCCGCGCGCGTGATGTTGGGCTCCGATTATCCGTTTCCTCTGGGCGAGCATCGTGTGGGTTCGTTAATTCGATCGAGTAATTTGAAAGATGATGTGAAAGCGCTCTTGCTGGGCGGGAATGCGGTTTCGTTTCTTGGTCTGGAACAACAAAGCGCCACCCATGCAGCGGACGTGAGCGCTTCAAAGGACGGATCGCCGCACGGCGAGCAGCTTACCTACAGCTCATATCTCAAAGTTCCGGAACTGCTGCAGCTCCAACACCCACAGTCTTCGCCGCAACATCACGATGAGTTGCTGTTCATCATCGTGCATCAGACATACGAGTTGTGGTTCAGGGAGCTGCTGCACGATCTGGATGCGGTAGTCGCGAACCTGCAAGCAGCGGGGACGAATCCAGAGTCGCGCGATGAAGTCTATGAAGCGGCACGACTGCTGCGCCGCTGTACGGAAATTACGCGAGTGCTGGTGGAGCAGTTCACGATTCTTGAAACTATGCTGCCCACGCACTTTCTGGCATTCCGTGGCAAGCTGGAGCCAGCCAGCGGATTTCAGTCGGAACAGTTTCGCGAGCTGGAATTTCTCTGCGGCCTGAAGGACGAGAAGATGTTGCGCTATCACCGGCCCACTCCGGAAGCCCATGCCCTGCTGGAGCAAAGGCTGCGCGAGCCTTCTCTGCACGATGTATTCTTTGATGCGTTACGGGCGATGGGCAAGCTGCAGGTGGATGACAATGCAACCGAGCGTGAGCGATTCGACGCGCGGGCGCGAGCGATTCTCGCGCTCTATCGGGACGAACACAGCCATCGCGATTGGATTGATGTGTGTGAACGGCTCACGGAGTTTGACGAACTGGTAGTGAGCTGGAGGCTTCGGCACATTCAACTGGTGGAACGGGTGATTGGCGCGCGCATGGGAACCGGCGGAAGCGCGGGCTCATCTTACTTGAAGAATACGCTAGACAAAAAGTTCTTTCCGGAATTATGGGAAGCGCGGACGCTATTGACGGAATAATCCGCCCAGGTTTCCGCACGGATCTCGGCCTGCTACGCAGAGCATGACTCATAACACCGAAACTATTTCACTCATTGGCGCAGGACTCACTGGCCCTCTGCTGGCGCTGGGATTGATAAAGCGCGGTTTCCGTGTTGAGATCTATGAAAGACGGCCGGACATGCGGCAAGTTCGAATCGGCGCAGGCCGGTCGATCAATCTGGCTTTGTCCACACGCGGCATCTACGCGCTCTCTCAAGCCAGACTATGGAATGAGATGCGGGGGATCGTCATCCCGATGAAGGGACGGATGATGCACTCCGCCTCATCCGCGCTCACCTTTCAACCCTATGGAAAAGATGAAGCAGAAGTCATCTATTCCATTTCCCGCGCCGAATTGAATATTGCGCTGATGAATGCGGCCGAACGGCAGGGCGCAAAGATTCACTTTCAACAACGCTGCACCGGAATTGACCTTAAGACGGGAAGTGTCCAATTCAAAGATGAGCGGAGCGGCGAGGAGCGAACGATCGAGTCGAGCGTTGTTATTGGTTGTGATGGGTCGGCGTCGGCGATTCGCAGCGAAATGCTGAAACTAAGCCGGTTCAACTTTTCGCAGCAATATCTGGACTACGGCTACAAGGAAATGACAATTTCGGCCGGCCCAAACGGAAAACATGTTCTGGAAACGAACGCTCTTCACATCTGGCCGCGCGGCAACCACATGCTGATTGCGCTGCCCAACGTGGATGGGACATTTGCCAGCATTCTCTTCCTGCCGTTCGAGGGGGTCGACAGCTTTGCCAAATTGACCACGCCGTCCGCAGTAATCCAGTTCTTTCAGTCGCGGTTTCCCGATGCGGTTCCGGTTATGCCCAACCTGGCCGACAATTTTTTTGCCAATCCCACCGGTTCGATGGTGACGATCAAATGCTTGCCATGGCATGTGGAAGGGCGAGTGCTTCTGCTCGGCGATTCGGCGCATGCGATTGTTCCTTTTTTCGGGCAGGGAATCAATTGTGGATTCGAAGACTGCACCTTTCTGCTGGCGCTCATCGACCAGTATGGAGCGGACTGGAACCGTGTTTTCACCGAGTTCGAAGAGGTGCGGAAAATCAATACGGACGCCATTGCCGACCTGGCCGTCGAGAATTTTGTGGAGATGCGGGATCGTGTTGCGGCCCCCCGATTCTTGTTTCGCAAGAAGGTGGAGCTGGCGCTGGAAGAAAAGTACCCCCGGTTGTTTGTTCCAAAGTATGCCATGGTTACATTTCATCGAATTCCGTATGCGACGGCCCTGAAGCGCGGTCAGGTTCAGGACCTGATGCTGACGGAACTCTGTGACCGGATCGAGCGCATCGAAGACCTTGACTGGAACCAGGCCGACAAGTTGATCCGGAGTCAACTCACGCCCCTGGAGATGGTTGCGTGACCGTTCCTCAGTTTCAGATAGGCGAGGAGTTTGCCGCTGCCATGGATGCCCGCGATCCTCTGGCGCACTTCCGGAGTCGCTTCTTCGTTCCAAAAACAAGAACTGGGGATGACTGCATTTATTTGTGCGGGCACTCGCTCGGGTTGCAGCCGAAAACTGCGAGTGCGTATGTTGAGCAGGAACTGCGCGACTGGGCGAAACTCGGCGTGGACGGGCACTTCCACGCAAGCCATCCATGGATGCCTTACCACCGGTTGCTGACGCAGCAGACGGCGACGTTGGTCGGGGCGCATCCAGGCGAAGTGGTAGTGATGAACTCTCTGACGGTGAACTTGCACTTGATGATGGCGTCGTTTTATCGGCCCACGACCAACAAGCACAAGATTCTGGTCGAAGGCGGAGCTTTCCCCTCGGATCAGTATGCGGTGAAGTCACAAATTCGCTTTCATGGTTTTGATCCGGATTCCTCGCTGCTCGAACTCACGCCTCGCGAGGGCGAGACTTGCCTGCGCGATGAAGATATCGAAGCGCTAATTGACCGCGAGGGGGACTCGATTGCTCTAATCCTCATCGGGGGAGTGAACTACGTCACGGGACAAGCGTTCGACATGGCGGAAATTACAAAGGCGGGGCGGCGCAAGGGATGCGTCGTGGGATTTGATTTGGCTCATGCTGTGGGAAACATACCGCTGCAGGTTCACGACTGGGGACCGGACTTCGCTGTGTGGTGCAATTACAAATACTTGAATGGGGGTCCGGGATGCGTTGGAGGATGTTTTGTTCATGAGCGGCATGCGCGTGCCTGGCAATTGCCGCGCTTCGCTGGATGGTGGGGCCACGATGAGAATACTCGGTTTCAGATGGGACCGGATTTTCGTCCGATGGAGGGAGCGGAAGGCTGGCAATTGAGCAATCCGCCGATTCTAGCGCTCGCCGCCTTGCGGGCCTCGCTGGAGATTTTTTACGAGGCTGGCCTGGAACGGTTGCGGTCTAAGAGCCTGTTACTTACGGCGTATATACAATTCTTGCTCGACCAACAGGACGCACCCAAGTTCTCCCTCATCACGCCGCGCGAAAAGAATCGAAGAGGCGCCCAGATATCGATCCGTTTGCCACACGGCGGCCGCAAACTGTGCGATCAGCTGGCTACGGCGGGAATGATTGGGGATTGGCGAGAGCCTGACACCTTTCGGGTTGCGGCAGTGCCTTTGTACAACTCGTATCAGGATGTTTATCGTTTCGTGCAGCACTTTTTTGCCGCGCTCGCGTAAATACTTTCCCTCTTTTCGTAGTTTTCTGGTTACCTCGGTAATAAAAGCGGGAGTTGTCGCGATCATACAATCTGCAGTGTGGGGAAAACTCCGCTCCAGTACGCCCGCAGGTGGACGGCCTTGGTGTGCGCCGTGGTCTGCGTGCACGTTTTGCTATCGCTCCTGGCACCGCGCGGATTTGCTCTCACAGCTTTTGGTGACATTCTTCAGAATATCATTCTGGTTTGCGCAACATTGGCCGTTCTTGCCAACGTGAGGAAGACCTCGGCGAAGGCTCGCCTGTTCTGGGCGCTTTTGGGCCTGGGTTTTGTAATATGGCTGGCTTCGCAACTCATGTGGACTTACCTGGAAGTGGTTGTCCGCCATGAGGCGCCCAATCCATTTGTCGGGGACGTGATTCTATTTCTGCATATTGTTCCGATGATGGCCGCGGTAGCAGTCCAGCCGCATGTTAAACACGATAATCGCTCGCAGCGAGTTGGAACGCTTGATTTCGCGCTGCTGATTACGTGGTGGCTCTTCCTCTATCTCTTCGTCGTGATTCCCTGGCAGTATGTATATCCCAGCGAGTTGGTGTACGGCAGAAGTTTTGACCTGCTCTACGTCGCTGAAGAACTGGTGCTGGCGACTGGCTTGATGCTGGTATGGCGCAGAAGTCGCGGAGCCTGGCGAACTCTTTACTTCAATCTATTCGTCGCCACGTTGCTGTATTGTGTGGCGTCGCTGATGGCCAGCGAGGCGATTGACCTGCATCTCTATTTCACAGGAAGTTTGTTCGATGTGCCGCTGGTAGCGGGAATGGTCTGGTTTGTGCGCTTTGGGTTCTTGCCGCGCGAAATCATGGCGCAGAATTCGTTCGAAGAAGTTCCGAGCCAGGGTTATGAAATTTGGAAAGCGCGTTTGGCTATGGTGGCGGTGTTCATGACGCCGTTGATGATGGCATGGGCGCAATTTGGCGGAGATGCGCCGCAGAGCATTCGCGACTACCGGCTGCTGCTAACCGTCGGTGTCATGCTGGTAATGGGCGCATTAGTTTTTGTGCGGCAACATTTATTGGATCAGGAGTTACTAAGCGTGCTCCGGTTATCCCGGCAGAACCTGGACGAGATGTGCCGCCTGAAGGATGAACTGGAAAATAAAGAACATTCGCTGCGCTGGCATAGTTTGGAATTGCAGCGCAAGAATTTGGAGCTGCAAGAAATCTCATTTACCGACGTGCTGACTGGGGTATGGAACCGGCGCTATCTCGAAGAAATCCTGACTGCCGAGGCCGGGCAAGTCCTGCGAAATTATCAACGCGCGCGTGGCGGGGACGTCCGCAAGATGGATCATCGCGATCTCGTATTCATGATGGTCGATATGGACTTTTTCAAGGAAGTAAACGACCGGCATGGACATCCCGCGGGAGACCGCCTGCTGCAGCTCGTGGCGCAAAGGCTATCAACGGTTGTTCGCAAGTCCGACGTGCTGGTGCGCTGGGGCGGAGAAGAATTTCTAATCATGAGCAGGTCGGCCGATCCTGCGGGGATTCCCGCATTTTGCAGCCGCATTTTGGAGGTAGTGGCGTCGGAACCCTTCGATCTTGGCCAGGAAATCCTGGTGAAAAAGACTTGTTCAGTAGGATGGGCCGCGTATCCCTGGAGTCGCGGCGCTTTCGAGGCGATCTGTGCCGAGGAATCCATTGCGTTGGCGGACGCGGCTCTGTACCGAGCCAAGGCTCTGGGGAGAAATCAGGGCGTAGGGATCGTAGCGACGGCCGCCGCAGGGAAAAATTCTGAAGCTATTAATCTAGTGACAATACGAGAAGGAAGTCCTCCCTTTGCACGTACGATAAGAACCGAGTGTCCCATCCGTGAAACTCTATCGCAGGAGTTTCGTGAGACTGCGGAGCCGGTCAAAAAGTCCAGTCTCTAAATTGTCTGCCACGCTCTGCAGGTTTCTCAACAGCTTGACCTGCGGGGAGCGCGTTGACTACATTGAGTAGCCGGGTTCACCTCCCGCTGGGACACAACAAATAATGAATGCAAAAACTCCTTCGCGCAAGACGGGCGGCCTTCGCCAGAAGGCGCAACTCATGTCCGCATCTGAAATCGAGCGCACGCTGGTGCGGCTGGCTTACGAAATCGTGGAAAAAAATAGCGGCGTCGATGGCCTGGGCTTGGTGGGAATTCGCCGCCGTGGAGTTCCCATCGCGGAACGGCTGGGCAAGATCATTACGCGAATTGAGAGCGCGAGAGTGCCAGTGGGGACTTTGGATATCACATTTTACCGCGACGATCTTTCGACACTCGGGCCGAAGCCGGTGGTGCAGGAAAAAGAGATTGGATTTGAGATTGAGGACAAAAATATTGTGCTGGTCGATGACGTTCTCTTCACGGGACGCACAACGCGTGCCGCGCTCGACGCTCTTTTTTCGCACGGCAGGCCGCGGCGCGTGCAACTGTGCGTGCTGATCGACCGCGGTCATCGCGAGATTCCCGTCGAAGCGACGTTCGTGGGCCGCAATGTGCAGACTACGATGAACGAAGTGATTGAGGTCAAGCTGCAGGAGATCGATGAAGCGGAAAAAGTTTTGCTGATGGAAAAATAACTGATCACTCGAAATCGTCAAGAAAAAAGACGGTGGGATTGACCCATCGTCCTTTTGTGTTCGGAAACGCAAATTGTTAAGCGATTCTGGTGCAGACCGCCTTAGTTTGAGTGTAAAGATTGAGGGCGTCGTGCCCCATCTCGCGTCCCCATCCCGATTGTTTGTAGCCGCCGAAGGGCAGGGCTGCATCGAAAATGTTGTAGCAGTTGATCCAGACAGTGCCAGCGCGAAGTTGCTCCGCCATACGATGCGCCTTGCCGATGTCGCGCGTCCAGACCGCCGCAGCCAAGCCGTAGTCGCTGTCATTGGCGCGAGGAATGATTTCCTCCGGATCCGTAAACGGCATCGCCGTAACGACCGGCCCGAAGATTTCTTCCTGCACGACCTTCATGTTTTCCCGAGTATCCACCAGTACTGTGGGTTCAACGAAATATCCACGCTCGCCAGCCTTGTGGCCTCCGGCAACAGCCTTCGCGCCTTCGGAGAATCCGGATTCCAGGTATCCGCAAACGCGATTCAGTTGCTCTTCTGAAACCAGGGGACCCATCTGCGTATCGGGATCAAGGCCCGAGCCCACCTTGATTCTTCGGGCATGCTCCGCGACTCCTTCGACAACCTGATCGTAAACCGATTTCTCGACATACAATCGCGAGCCCGCGCAGCAGCACTGGCCGTGGTTGAAGAAGATGGCGCTGGCGGAGCCGGGGATGGCGGTCTCGAGATCGGCATCCTTGAAGACTACGTTCGGAGACTTGCCACCGAGTTCCAAAGAAACTTTTTTGAGATTGCCGGTGGCCGCGTGGACGATCAGCTTGCCGACTTCGGTAGATCCCGTGAAGGCGATCTTGTCCACGTCGGGATGAGCGGCCAACGCAGCCCCGGCTGTTTCGCCGTAACCGGGAATTATGTTGACTACGCCTTCGGGGAAGCCGGCCTCCGTGATGAGTTCGCCGAGACGCAGCGCGGATAGCGGGGTTTGCTCGGCGGGCTTCAACACCACCGTGCAGCCGGTAGCCAAAGCGGGCCCAAGTTTCCACGCCGCCATGAGCAGCGGGAAGTTCCACGGAATAATTTGACCGACAACCCCGACCGGCTCTCGTAGTGTATACGCGAGATATTTTGCGCCAGGAGTGTACGGAACCGAGAGAGGAATGGTGTTGCCCTCGATCTTGGTCGCCCATCCTGCCATGTAGCGGAAGAGATCGACTGCGAGCGGAACGTCGGCGGCCTTGGCGATGCTAAGAGGCTTGCCATTGTCGAGGCTCTCGATATAGCCAAACTCCTCGGTGTGCTGCTCCAACAGATCGGCGAGTTTCCAGACCAGACGGCCGCGTTCGGATGCGCTCATCCTACGCCATGGACCGTTGTCGAAGGCCCTGCGAGCAGCCTTCACAGCTTGATTGATGTCTTCGCGATCACCTTCCGCGACCTGAGCCAAAACTTCGCCGGTGGCGGGATTGTATGTGGGAAATGTTTTTCCGGAAGCGGCGTTGACCCACTTGCCGTTGATCAACATCTTCCGTGGTTTGTCGATGAACTCCGCAACTTGCGGATGAATTTGAGGGGAAACAGCGATACCCATAGGTCCTCCTTGATCAAAGCGAAACGTGCAAGAAAGAAAGAAGCGGCGAAGTGGACCGAGCTATGCTAGCGCTGGGCTGGGACAAATGCAAATGGACAAATGCAAATGGCGATCAGTCGCAGAACCGGCTATTCGCCATACGGAACCCAGATATTTTTCACCTGAGTGGCGTGCTCCAGAAACCACCGGCCTTCCGCCTGCTTGGGATTGAACCAGTCGATCACGCGACCTTCATTCGTCCAGACC